>ERZ1292633.83-Hain-H41-02um-R1-83-length-128797-cov-55_pt1 | contig 120401 bp, 124 predicted proteins | sample MGYA00564406_ERZ1292633 | MGnify/ENA primary metagenome ERZ1292633 (study PRJEB36523, sample SAMEA6512639) | groundwater metagenome | collected 2019-01-08 | study: AquaDiva: Metagenomics assemblies of 32 groundwater samples
AATCCATTTCTGCTTACCAGCGGGTTCGATCATAGGTTTGAGCAACAGGCTCCTTATCGTCCTTAATTTCTTGATAAAGCGCCCGCAAGTCCCGGACCTCTCCTCGTGCAATCTGGCGTTTGGCGTCTGCTTGCAGATCATCGGCAGAGACAGGGACAAATGAATTGCTCTGTTCGTTGTAGCGGATCGCGCTGCCGAAGGAGTCGATCTGACTTTTCTTGAGTACGCCGGACTCGAAGTGCACCTGGCTATACAAGGCCGCGGCCTGACCGGTCATACGAAAACGATAAAGGGAGTCCCTGAGTGGTTTGAACTCGCCTCGGACGCGCTTCATAAATGGCGACGAATCCGCTGAACGCTCATCCTCTGGGGTTGTGTCGATCCGGCATCCACTCAACACACGAAAGTAGTACGTGGTACGGAACCGGACTTGGTCATCGATGTGCTGCGGTTCTAGACCGGAGTCCACGCGGAGAGCCGCAGGCACATCGCCCCAACTCGCGCAGCCGGATATGGCCATAACTGCCAGGCCGATCAGTGGAATGGGGCATAGTCGGTGTTTCATTGGGTTGATCCCTCTGGAAGTATTTGTCTCAGCGTTCCGATGGGCAGCTCCGTCTAACCATTTTGGGCAAGGCATCAAAACGAATCCCCCTCATCTCAGGCGGCTGGTTGTAGACGAACTACTACGTATGCGCAATACGTCCAAATGGCCCTATCTAGAACAAAATGCAACCATTTCGCCGTGAGATATTGGGAAACGAATCCGCCCTAGTACCTCTACTAGAGGCAAGCATCACTACGTACTAGGAAGGAAGAAATTGAAACATGTTGTCCAACCGTGAGGCTGCACCCCCAAAGTCACACGCGATACCCCGCCAGCAACAACGGTTACTCGACCGGAGCGACACAATCGCGTCCCGTTCACTCACTCCCACCGCATCCAAACAGATACGCCCCCTCTCGATTTGCCAGTCTCACTCGGGTCCGAACTGTCATATCCCTGTAATTTTCGTCATGCGAACCACTCAGCAGGGTCAATTCCCGCCGGCTGCCCGAGTAAACCACCAGGGTAGAAACCTGCCGTTCCTAGGGTCATGGCGAGCCACATCCCCGCGCTAACTGTATGAAAATATGTTCATGGTAGGATGAATCATGAGTCCTGAATTCTCAGTTGAACATTCCGCCGAAGAAACCTTCGTGACACAGAGGGCTGAAGACCTGACCTGGCACTAAGTTTGCTCATTTATCCGACTAGCGAGCATTGAAAATCGACTCACCCAAGGAGGACATCATGCGAGAACGCACCCTCACCTACGACGAAACGAAGGCGGCCGAAGCCGCATTCAGAGGCGAGCCTTTCAACCCGGCTTGGTCTGCCGCTGCGGCGACCGTCTACGCCGGAATCATGGAGGCCATGGAGAAGCGGGGGATGGCGGTGGTGGTTGAGTCCGAGATGGCAGAGGAATGCCTCACCGGGCGATAAATCCGACAACTCTTAAGCGTATGATGCAGTGGCTGAGTCGATCGACGTTTGGACCTGTTGACGAGGGAGCAAGGGGCCCCTGCCGGCTGCCTCGAAGCGGAAAATGCAATGTTAGCTGAGAGAGGCCATTGGTTAGCGGGTTGGTCTTGGCATCTCGCCCGACACGGGCATCACGGTTTCTTCGCCACGACCTTGCCGTTCTCCCACACATAAATTGGTGTGCCGTACATGCGAGCAGTCTTCCGGGCAACCTTGGCCGCCCGGCGCAGCGCGGCTCCGACCTGCTTCGAAAAATCGCCCGCGCTGGCTCTCCCTCCCGCCGTTTTCATGATTTCCCCTCCACCAACCTCGGCACCGCTCCGGAATTATCATAGACCGACCACTTGTCTGCCAGATCCTGGTATAGCATCTGAAAGTTCTTCGAGCTCCGACGAAATCGACGCACGACATCGGCCCGTGGTACATCATGCCCTCCCTGACGCACCCGCACGGCAATCCTCTGGAGGGCCAGGGCGACGGAAGGCAAGGAGAGGAAGACGATTTCAATCTGGTATCCATCCGCCTTCCACTGTTTTAGGAGCTTGAGGTAGGTCCGCCCGCTCAAAGTCGTCTCAAAAGCAAAGTTTACCCGAGCATCAGCCAATCGATTCAACTCCATCAGCAATAGGCGCCCTCCCTGCCTGGCCGCCAATTCCGGCTTGAGTGGCGACAACCCGCTCGCAATGAGATCGGCATTCACGAAATGGATGACTCCGCCCTCACGTGGAAGAAACTCTCGAGCGAATGTGGTTTTCCCGGCGCCGTTCGGCCCGGCAATCACAATGCATCGAGGAGCGCGACTGGATCGACCTAGTACCCGTGGCATCGGCGCATTGTCGCTTTTTTTCGTGTGTGAGACAAGCCGGCACTTGCACGTCACCCAGCTGCCTTGTCGATTCCGGCAACACCAATCTTCTTCCCAAACCAGGCACTGCCCGCTGCCAACACACACATCACTCCGCCGATTCCGATGATGCTGGCGACAGAGCCGAACGACTCCGCCACCCAGCCGAAGACACTCATACCAAGCATGGATGTCGCAGTGGCAATCGCCGTGTAGACCGCCATCACGCGGCCGACCATTCCAGCCGGAGCCACTTCCTGAATAATACCCCAGGCAATGGGGGTCCATGCCCCGAAGCCGATGCCGATGCAGCCCACGAGTACGGCCGCCAGGCGCAAATCATCCGTCCACGTCAGGCCCCACAAGGCCAATCCTGCAAGGGCGCAAGAGAGGGTGATCACCGAGAGCCGCCGCGAAAGGTCCCACTCGCTCATGCGGATCAACCCGACCGAAGAGAGCAACAACCCCACCCCAAGCCAGGACCAGAGATACCCGACCTCCACCGGTCCGAGCCCGAGCAGATGGCGGCCAAAGACAGGGAACAAAGTCGTGAACGCGCCGCTGCCGAACGTATAGACCGACGCGAGGACAATCAGAATCAGTACGGTGCGGTGGGTCAGAAACGCATAGCGGATGCCTTCGAGCAGGTGCCGGATAAATGGTCTCCAGCCATCTCCGTCAGCCGTTGTAGCCTCTGTCACTCGCAGCCGGATCGGTAGCAGGCATGCGGCTGACGCGAAATAGGTCATGGCGTTCAGGCAGAGCACGTCCTGAGAACCGGCGAACGCAATTCCAAGTCCGCTGACCGCCGGCCCGATGATGATACCGAGACTGGTCGTGCTCTGGAGGAGCGCATTCGCCGCCGTAAACTGCGGGCGAGCGACCATGAAGGGCACGGCCGATGACAGCGTGGGCACAAATACAGCCGTGGCGACGCCATACAGAAAAGTAAGGAGGTAGAGCGACCCGACTGTGAAATTCTCCACCGAGACCAGGCAGGGAATGAGCCCGATCAAGACGCCTCTTGCGACATCGCTTCCTATGAGGATCGTTTTCTTGGGGAAGCGATCGACGATCACACCGATGAACGGCCCGAAGAGAATCGGCGGGAGCGTCTGTAGAAGCCCGATGACGGTCGTCTTGAGCGGCGAGCCGGTCACCGCATAGACGAACCAGAGCAAGGCCAGCTTGCTGATGCCTTCAGCAACCTGGGACAGTACCTGGCTCCACCACATCAGACTGAAGTCGCGTGTGAGCAGCCACCGATGGGCTTCGGCCATGCCGCCAGTATAAACGTTTGCCGCAGGAGTGGAATCAGTAGGAATGGGTGGCGCTGAGAAATGTCTCACGCATGGTCCTTCCGCTCACGAGGGCTCGCTTGCCACATACCATCACGTTCGTTCCATGCAGACAGTCAGGTGTTCGCCATCTGTGAGGATCATCATGCCTGCGCGACAAGAACGGGACGGACTCTGCGAACACATGACACCGCCACTGCTGCAGTGAGCAGGAGCACAAGCCCCAAGCCCACCAGGCTCGCAGCGGGACCGATCGCGTCGGCCACCCACCCGAATCCCGTCATCCCCGCCATGGCGGAGGCCATGGAGCCAACACTAAACGTCGTGAGCACGCGGCCGATCAAATGGTCCGGTGTCACTTCCTGAAGCAACGCCCACACGATCGGATTGAGTACCGCGGTCCTGCCGCCGACGACAATGACGATCCCCGCCGCGACCAGAGGCGTCTCCAGCAGGCTCAAACTACAGACCGCAAGACCGCCGATGGTCATGCCGCTGACGACGATACGTAGTCGCCCCTGCATGTCACTCTGTTTTTTCCACGCCAGCCAGGTCGAGGCCGCCAACATCCCCACACCCAGCGCGGACCACAACCAGCCCAGTTGCACGGGCCCGACTTGGAGAAACTCTTTGGCATAGACCGGCAAGATGAAGACGAAGGCGCTCACACCCAGATTGTAGAGCGATGAAATGATCAGCAGGGTCAAGACCATGGGTTGCTGCCCGAACACGAAACGAAATCCGACCTTGAGCTCGTCCCACACGGAGGAGGAAGCATCCCTCGCTGCAACATGAGGGATGCTGAAGCGAATCGGCATCAGTCACAGGGCCGAAAGAAGGAAGGTGGCGGAGTTGACGAACAACACATTCTCCGCGTTGATGAGTGCAATCGTCACTCCGCTGATCGCCGGCCCGAGCAACATGCCGATATTGTTGGTGCCTTGGATGAGTGCATTCGCCGACATCAGCTCCGAAGGTCGAACAAGCAATGGCACGGCCGATACCAGCGCGGGGCCGAACACAGTGGAGACCACAGACGTGAGAAAAATCAGTCCATAGAGTCCCTCGATGGATAACATCTCCATGGCATACAGCGCCGGAATGAGAAACGTGAGCAGAGCACGAAGCAGATCGACCCATACCATCACGGCTTTTTTGGGTAACCGATCCAGATAGACGCCGATCAACGGACCGAACAAGAGCGGCGGGATCGTCTGGAGGAGTCCGACCATGGTCATCTTCATGGCCGATCCGGTCAGCTCGTAGACAAACCAGAGGAGCGCAACCTTGTTGAGGCCCTCCCCGATCTGAGAGGTGGTCTGTCCCCACCATAGCAGGCCGAAATCTCTGGTTTGAATGAGGCGCCACCCTCGACTGGGAATGGAGACTGATTGATCCTCTGTCATGATCGGGTTTCTCCTGGAATGACCGACGCACTGTGGTCGCAGCCACAACCTCCCGTACCTACGGCCAAGTCGTCCTGAACCATGCTACTCATTTCTGCCAGCCGGGGAGGCTAGGAAAAGCCCTGGAGGCAGATCGACAAATGCCTGGCAGGCATCACGATTTTGTCCAGTGAGCTGGCCTCGGGGCATCGTTCTAACTGTGCGTATCCAACGAGGCCCTTCCTAGGCCGCGCGTTCCGCGAGGTCCACGGCGCGACGAATAAGGAGCGCCACGTCTGTGGACGCCGGCGAGACGGCAGTTCCTCTTCCTCTCCCTCACCATTCAACCGATCAAGGGCCTGCTCGGGGGCATCGTCTACATGCGCGCGTCCAACGAGGGGAGTCCCCGACCGCGCGTTGCGCGAGCAAAGACGATGTCCCCGAGCAGGCCCCTGCTTCCACCCTCCTTTTCTCGTTCTACAATCATTCGGAGGAGCGTGGCCTGGGTGGTCCTCAACTGCGCGCGTCGAACGAGGGCCTTCATAGGCCGCGCGTTCCGCGAGCAAGAGGACGACCAGGCCGCGTTCCTCCCCCCCTCAAGCCTTCCCCCCTCCCTCCGATACAGGAACAGGAAACCCTTTTCTTTATTTCCCGGGAGGTCGCATGTCCAACATCATCGAACAAATCGACAAGGCAATCGGTGCGCATGGCGCGTGGAAGGTGAAACTACGGCAGAACATCGACGGCACGCTGGCACTGGTCCCGGCAGAAGTCGGTGTGGACAACCGCTGCGAATTCGGCAAGTGGCTGTATAGTCTGGCCGGTACCCCCGCCGCCACAGACCCCTATTACAAAGAGATCCTCGAACTGCACAAGGCCTTTCACAAGGTCGCGGCGACGGTCGTCACCAAGGTGCAATCGGGGGATAAGACCGGCGCGGAAGCGTCGATCGGCTTTAAGGGTGACTACACGGCGGCATCGTCCAAGTTGACGGCCAAGATGATGGAGTGGAAGAAGACAGCCACGAAGGCAGCCTGATCGAGCCCGGCGATGCGCTGGAGAAACTCCCTAGCGTCTAGGGAGTTTCTCCAGCCTCCTCGCCGACTGACAAGATCACACTCATCCCTTCAGACCAAGACTTGCGGGACTAAGCCGGCGTTATCTCACAGAATTTTTAGAAGCATTGCCTAGAAAGCTTCCCCGGCACGGTCCCTGCTCTATGCTGCTTCAGAATTAACCGGATATCTACGAGATGCCCTTATCCATTCTGCTCATCGACAACAGCCCTGGCGAATGTGAACTCTTTCGCCAGGCCCTGACGCAGTCCGGATACAAGGGTCGCTTGGAGATCACCGATGGCAGCCGTGCAGCGATGACCTATCTCAACGATCACGTACCCAACGATGAACCGGGCTTGATCCTGCTCGATCTCAAATTGCAGGGAGAACGCGGAGTGGATGTGCTGACACGCCTGAAGCAGGATGCGCGGCTTGCGCCGATTCCCGTGGTGATTCTCACCAGCTCCGACGACGCCGTGGATGTGCGAGCCTGTTACCAGGCCGGAGCCAACGGCTACGTAGTCAAGCCGGGACAATTCGACGATCTTGTGAGCCTCTCCCTGCACCTCTGGAAATTCTGGCTGGAACACAACTGCACCAGACGGATGGCCACCCCATGCTGACCCGCGCCGCGCTCAAAAATCCCTACGCCGTCTTTGCGATCTGCATGATCGCGCTGATCTTGGGTGCCGTGTCCTATCAGAAGATGCGTGTGGACATCTTCCCCGAGATCAAGCTGCCGTCGATTCTCGTCACCACCTTCTATCGCGGGTTGAGCCCTAGCGAAATGGAAGGGGCGATCACGCTCAAGATGGAGCAGCGCTTCGTCGAAGCGAGCTACGTCGAACACATCGAGTCCCAATCGCTCTCGGGGATGAGTTACATCAAGGTCTTCTTTCAGCCGGACTACGGCATCGATTCGGCCCAGTCGGAACTGACCAGCCTGGCCTACAGCATCATCCGCCTGCTGCCGCCCGGCGTCTATCCGCCCTCCGTCTATAAGTTCGGCGTATCGAGTCTGCCGGTGGGTTACCTCTCCATCTCCAGCGACACGCTCGGCCCCAAGGAAATCCGCGACCTGGCCTACTTCAACGTACGCCAACAGATCGCCACCATCCCAGGCATTTCCTTCGGCCCGCCGTTGGGCGGCAAGGTCCGGCAGATCACTGTGTTCCTCGACCAGCAACGGCTGCTCGCGCGCGGCGTCTCTCCCTCCGAGGTGGTCAATGCGTTGAATGCACAGAGCGCCATCATTCCCGCCGGCGACATCAAGATCGGTGACCTCGACTATTACGTCTACTCCAACAGCCTCGTGGACGTGGTGGATGAGATCAACGACATCCCCATCAAGATCGTGAACGGCACGCCGGTGTTGATCCGCGACATCGGCACCGCCTCCGACAGCGCCGCGGTGCAGACCTCGATCGTGCGGGTGAACGGCCGCGAAGCGACCTATATTCCGATCACCAGGCAGGAAGGCGCCAACACGCTGGAAGTCACCGACGGCATTCGCGCGAAGCTCTCGAAGCTCTCGGAGATTCCATCCGGCACGACCATCAAGTTTCTCTACGACCAGTCACTCTACATCCGCCAGGCCATCGCCAATTTGCAGAAAGAAGGCCTTCTCGGCGCCGGTCTCGCGGGTTTGATGATCTTCATCTTTCTCGCCAGCGTGAAGGCTGCGCTCGTCGTCGGGCTGGCGATTCCCCTCTCCCTGACCGCCGCGCTGGTCGCGCTCTACCTGACCGGCCAAAGCGTGAACTTGATGACGCTGGGCGGACTGGCCCTGGTCATCGGTACCCTGCTGGACAACAACATCGTGGTGCAGGAGAACCTGCATCGGCATTTGGAAATGGGCAAGGACGGACGTTCGGCTGCTGAAGACAGTGCCATGGAGCTGACGCTGCCGATCCTGGTGGCCACGATCTGCATCCTCATCGTCTACCTGCCGATCATGTTTTTTACCGGCATCGTGAAGTATCTCTTCGTGCCGCTGGCGATGACCGTCGCCTTCGCCATGTTGGCCGACTATGTCGTCTCCATGTCGGTGACGCCGGTCGTGTTGGCCTGGCTCTACCAGGCGGGTCACGCCAAGTCTTCCGAACACGAGGCATCGGCCGACGAGGGGTGGTTCCGGTATGTGCTCGCCATCTACGAACCGTTGCTCACCGCCGGTGTGCGCTTCAAGCCCGTCGTGATCGGCCTGGCTGCACTCGCCCTGGTCGCGACCGCGGTCTTTCTGCTGCCTCGTCTCCACACCGAGTTCTTCCCCAAAGTGGATGCGGGGAATTTCACCATGTTGGTCATGGCGCCGGAAGGATCACGGATCGAAAAGACCACGGCCATCGTAGGTCAAATCGAACAACTTGTGCACGATACGATCCCGAAGGACGATCTGGAAGAAGTGATCTCGAACACGGGTCTTTACTTCGGCGATGCGGCGCGCTTCGCCCCGAATACCGGGAATCATACGGCGTTCGTGCTGGTGAATCTGGTGACCGGACATCAGGGACATACGGAAGACTACATCGCGGACCTTCGGAAGAAGTTCAAGTCTTCTCTGCCCGGTGTCGAAATCGCCTTTCAAACCGGCGGCATCGTCAGCGATGTGTTGAACTTCGGCCTCAAGGCGCCGATCGACATCCAGGTCAAAGGCCCAAGCCTCGACGTCATCAGGCCGGTCGCGGAGCAGATCCAGCAGCGGATCGCACAGGTGCCCAATACGGTCGATGTACGGATCAAGCAGGGCAAGAGTTATCCCGAGCTGCATATCGATGTAGATCGCATGAAAGCCGCCTACTACGGCATCAACCAGAATCGCGTGGTCGTCGATGTCATCACCGGCATCAGCTCCAACCTGGCCCTCTCCCCCAACTACTGGCTGGATCCCAAGACCGCCAACGGCTATTTCCTGCTTGCGCAGTACCCGGAGCAATCGCTCACGACGACGGAAGACCTGTTGAACATTCCGATTATCGGCGCGCGCACGCCGCTGCCGCCGACTGCCAGCCTCACGGGCGGCGGTATGCAAGGCTCCACGCTGGCGCTACAGAACACGCCGTTTGCCGGACGGCAAATGGACATGGCGAGCGGGTATTACGCTACGGGAGACGACCGGCGCGGACCGCCGGTGATGTTGCGGGATGTGGCGACGCTCAACTTCAAAACCGGCCCCGATTCGGTCGACCACTATGATCTCTCGCGCTTGATCAACGTGCTGGTGACGCCGGTCGGAAACGATCTCGGCCATGTAGCCAAGGACATCGAACAAGCGCTGGCCGGCGTGCCACTGCCCAAGGACGTGACGGTGCAACTGCGCGGCGAAGTGGCCAATATGCGCGGCGCAATCCAGAACTTTGCCCTGGCCCTCCCCCTCGCCGTCGTGCTGATTTATCTGGTGATGGTGGCGTTGTTCCGGTCGTTCATCGATCCCCTCATTATTCTGGTCGCCGTGCCGCTGGGCTGGATCGGCACCGTGCTCACATTGCATCTCACCAACACGTCCGTGAACGTCGAGTCGATGATCGGGACGCTGATGATGATGGGCATCGTGGTGTCGAACAGTATTCTGCTCGTCGACTTTGCCAATCGTATGGTTCGCCATGGAGCCACGGCCGAACATGCCGTGCTCGAAGCGGGTCGCCGCCGCATTCGCCCGATCCTTATGACGGCCCTCGCGACGATTCTCGGCCTCCTGCCGCTGGCCCTCGGCTTCGGCGAGGGCAATGAAACGATGGTGCCCCTGGCCCGCGCGGTGGTCGGCGGGTTGGCGGTCAGCACGATCATGACGTTGTTGGTGGTCCCCATCATGCACTCGCTCGTGTTGATTCGCCGGGAACGTCCCCCTGTGTCTTCGACCGCGCCGGCGACTCTGGAGGAAATTTGATGACCGAACAGGTAGTCCCGCCCCCGTTCGTGAAACGCCCCAACCGCACGCCAGTCTGGATTGGTGCAGGTGTATTCCTGATCCTGGCAATCGGGGGCTACCGCTATTGGCACGAAGAGGAACCGGCCAACTCCCCGACTCCTGCAGGTTCGCCCGCGACCGCGCAGTCGGAACCGCCGGCCGGCCCGACTCCCTCGGAATCGGACTCCGCCCCGGTCGATGTGCAGGTCACCAAGCCGACCCGACGTGACCTGGTCTATACGGTCAAACTGCCGGCCAATGTGTCGCCGCTGTATCAAACCACGCTCTACGCCAAAGTCGCCGGCTATCTGAAATGGATCGGCCCGGACAAGGGCGATGCGGTGAAGAAGAACGAAGTGGTCGCCGTGATCGACGCGCCCGAGGTGGAAGAGCAGTATCAGCAGGCCGTGTCGGATTACAAAATCAAGAAGCTGACCTACGAACGACTGGCCAAGGTCTGGAAGGAATCGCCCGACGTGATCGCCAAGCAGGACGTGGACGTGGCCGAAGCCGCTTATCAAGGTGCCCGACACCTAATGGAGCAACGGGTCGTCATGCGGGACTACACCAAAGTCCGCGCGCCCTACGACGGCATCGTCACCGCTCGCTTCGCCGATCCCGGCTCATTGATTCAGATCGCCACCTCCTCAGCCACCAGCGCGATTCCGCTGTTTACGATCATGGACCTCAACACGGTTCGCGTCTATGCGAACGTCCCGCAAGACGACAGCCCCTGGGTCGTTCCCGGCAAAACCAGCGCGACCGTGAAGGTTACGGAGCTGCCCAACCGGTCGTTCAGCGGCGTCATCACCCGCTCCACCCTGGCGCTCGATCCTGCGACGCGGAGCCTGCTGGTCGAAATTGATCTACCAAACGCAGATCATGCGCTCCGGCCCGGCACCTTTGCCGAAGTGGCGCTCGGGTTGCGGGAAATTCCTCAGGCCCTAGTGGTTCCGCCACAGGCGGTCATCAGCACACCCAAAGGAAAATCGGTCTTCATTGTCGAAGAGGGAAAGGCCAAGTCGGTCGCGGTACAGACCGGCATCAGCGACGGCCGCTGGATCGAAATCACCTCCGGCTTGCAGGGCCACGAAGAAGTCGTCGCGGTCGGGAAACGCCGCCTGCTGGACGGCATGCCGGTTCAAGGCTCGCCGTTCAATCTGCCTGACGCCAAACTGTCCCAACAGAAATTCGAGCGTCGCGTTCCCGGTGGCACTCCCCCGCTGCCGCCCCCCGCACCGAACGGGACCTCGCAGAAACAGGGAGCACGCCCATGAGTCGCTTATTGTCGCAGGCCCCCCTCAGGACGCTGACGACGTTGGCGTTGACCCTACTGCTGGTCTCCGCCGCACAGGCCCAAGACGCGGAACAGCCCCAAACGCTGCCCCACGGCAGTTTTCTCGGCGTCCAGCGCGCCGTCGATATCGCCGTGAAAAACCACCCCATGCTGATCGAAGGTGTGGCGAACCTGAAAGCCTCGGAAGCGCGCACCGAACAGGCCCGCTCCCTCTACTACCCGCAGGTCTATGCGAACGCCAACACGATAGCCGGCGCCGGGGTGAGCAACCCGCGCTTCATGGTCGGCGGTGGATTGCTCCGTGAAAACCAGACCACCTTCACCGGCGGCGTCATCGCCAATCAACGCATCTACGACTTCGGCTACACGAGCAATCTGGTGGAGTCGAGCAAACTCGCCGAACGCGCGCAGGGACAGGATGTCAGCGCCCGCCGTGCCCTGGTGTTGCTGTATGTGCAACGGGCCTATCTGAATAGTCTCAAGCGGCGGCGGCTGGTCCAGATTGCGGAAGAAACCGTCCGGGAGCGCGGGATCATCGCCGGGCAGATCGAGACCCTCTACCGCCAGCAACTGAAATCGAAGCTCGACTTCGATCTGGCCCATGTGGAGCTGGTCAATGCGCAATCGCTCCTGGTGCGAAGCCGCAACGATTTGAAAGCCAGCTATGCCGACTTGAACCGGACCATGGGCATCGTCGGCACCGACGACTACGTCCTCGAAGACATTTCCGTGGAGGTGCGTCCGCAGAAGACGCTGGAAAGCCTGATCAACGAAAGCCTGTCGCATCCGGAAGTGAAACGCGCGAAGGAGCAGACCGCTTCAGCCGATGCGAGACTCACCGCGACCAAACGCCAATACCTGCCGACGGTCTCGGCGATCGCCAGCGGAGGAACCTTCGATCCCTTCGACGCCCGCCAGAACCAGCAGACCGGCGGGTGGTGGATGGCCGGCGCGATGGTGTCCATGCCCCTCTTCACCGGATTTCTGATCGAGAATCAAGTCGTGGAGGCGAACGCCAATCGTCAGGCCGCCTCCGCCGCAACCAGCAATATCGAACAGGCGCTGACGCAACAGGTGACCAACGCCTATCTCGACACCCTGACCTTCGCCCAACAAATCACCCTGGCGGAAGAACAGGTCAAAACGGCGCAAGAAGCGTTGCAGCTTTCGAAACAACGCTACAAACTGGGGTTGGGCACGGTGGTGGAAGTGACGCAATCGGAAGTGGCGGTGACCGCGGCGCAAACCCGGTTGGCAGAAACCCAATTCGACTACAAGATCGCGGAAGTCACGCTGGCCTACACGTCTCAGGGCGACGACACCGGGCGCATTCTACTGCTGAGCCGCGCGACTCAGCCCGCGCCCGACACCGTCAGCCGTTTGGAAGGTCCCCGCGCACCAGCCAATTAGCAGGCTTTACGCCGAGCCATGCTCGTCGTCCGTGAAGCGCCGTCGTATCTCCTGTCGTCAGCGATCAACTCTTCTGAAACGATTCACGAGAGACGCGTCACGCTCGACGCGGGTTTCAGCTTACACCGGTTGGCCGGGGAAGACTCTGGCGAAGTCGATCACCAGTTCGTCCCTGGAGTTGGCGAGGAGCCAGTCCCAGATGCTGGTGCTCTGATGCACCATGGCCTGGTCGAGATCGAAAAACAAATCGAAGCCTTTGGAAACGATGGGGTTCATCGGGTAGCGGCGATCGTAAATCATGCCGTAGGCCGGAATACCGTACACGGTCTGCCAGTTCCCCAAAATAAAGTGCAGCTCGGTCCCCCGGACGTAGAGCCCGCCCGACGTGATGATCCGCTTGACCGAGGTCTGCGGTTGACTCAGGTAGTAGGTGACCCGCTCATTCTCCCGCGCCAACCGTAACGCTTCGACCAACTGCGGGACCAGAATCGCGATCTCCCCGTCCCGAAACATCGGCAATCGGATCGAATCCCCGGAAATCCAGCGCTGGATCGAAGCCCGGTGCTCCTGCACCGTAAGGCCCATCAGCACGCGACGCACCTGGTCGTGAGAGAACTGGGACGGATGCGTGAAATGACCCGGCGGCCACTCCGGCAGCACATTGGCATCCAACTCCAAGCGGACAAAATTGACGGGATCTTCGTAGACGGTCCGCGAGGGGACCTGGGGGATGGCACATCCGGCGGCGGCCAAGGCCGCGGCGGCAAACACCGTCATCCGTGAAACGTGAAACGCGAATCGTCGGCCGACCCGCCCCTCTCTCTTTGAGTTTCCCCTCTTCACGTTGTACGTTTTACTTTTTACGTTTCACGGCCATTACTCGATAATGGTGACGGTCATTTCGACGCGCTCCAGCGGGTTATCCCGCCCGTCGCGCTTGGAGCCGACCACTTTGTCGACCACGTCCAGTCCGTTTTGCACTTCACCGAAGACCGTATACTGCCAGTCCAGAAAGTTGGCATCGTTGACGCAGATAAAAAACTGCGAGCCCGCGCTGTCCGGATCGTTGGCGCGCGCCATGGACAGGGTGCCCCGCTTGTGCGGCTTGCTGTTGAACTCCGCCTTCACGTTGTGCCCTGGACCACCCATCCCATGCGAGGCGCGGTCCGGATTCTTGCTATTGGGATCGCCGCCCTGAATCATGAAGCCGGGGATCACCCGGTGAAACGTCGTGCCGTTGTAGAAGCCCTTCTTCGCCAGATCGACGAAGTTCTTCACATGACCGGGCGCCACGTCGGGAAACAAACGCAACACGATCTCGCCCCATGGCTCGTTCTTGGATGTGACAGAAATGGTCGCTACCGGTGAACCCGCTTGTGCCGTCATCTCGTATCCTTTCCTACTCAGTTAAACTTGAAGGGCGCAACACTCTCCCCTTCCAATCCCTGGCTGACCGCCGTCCAGCTGAGGCCATCGTCATCGCTGCGAAAGACCCCAGAACTGGTGCCGGCGTAGAAGCCCCCTTTTTCACCTTCGATCAACACTTGCACCGACAAATTGCTGAGCCCCTTGTTCAAGGGAACCCATTGCCGCCCCTTGTCGACGGTCTTAAAGATGCCCCGACCCGTGGCGACATAGACGCCGCGCTCGTTGCTGATCAAACCGCGGATCGAATCGTTCGGCAAGGCCCGACTGATCGGCAACCAGGTTTTGCCCGCATCGCCGCTGCGGAAGACACCACCGTCGAACGTGCCGGCATAGACACCCTGCTCCTTATCCACGGCCAACACCCGGATAAAATTTTCGACCAATCCCTCGTGGTCGCGCAGCCCTTGCCGCAACCGCGTCCATCCGGTCGACCGCTCCTTATAACTATGCACGCCCTTCCCGGAGGTGCCTGCGTAGAGGGTCCCATCGTCGGTCCGGACCAGCGCGTGCACCAGAATTTCATCCAAACCGGTGGACACGACTTTCCATTGATCCTGCGCGGCATTCAACAGATAGACGCCGTCGCCGGTTCCGGCATAGAGCCCCTTGGCATCCATCATCAAGGCTTTGATCTCCAGACGCTTGAGGCCCTTGTTGACCGGCTGCCAGATCTTGCCCCCGTCACGCGACCGGAAGACGCCGCCGCGAAACGTACCCGCGTAGATCGCGCCGTCCTTGCCGGTGGTGAGACAGAGCACGAAGGGATCGGTCAATCCCTGGTTGACCGGCGTCCAGGACCCGCCACGATCGGCGCTGCGAAAAATGCCCATGCCGAAGGAACCGGCATAAATCACTCCTCCGGAGCCGGCCGCCAGGGCCTGAATACTCGTGTTGCCGATATCGGCGGAGACGCCCGGTTCCTGCCCCGGATGCCCCTGCTCCAGATTCAACGGAGCAGCGCCCTCGCTCCCGCCCGGGAAAGATGCCGCATGTGCGAACCACTGCGGACCGCCGAGTGTCAACGCCGTCAACACCAGCATGTGACGCAGCATAGAGTGATCATCCTTCCAAAAGTGTGAGCGCCGGATTACCGAACGCGATGACCGGCCGTGCCGATGGGTATATCAGGATCGAGCGGCAGATTCATGTCGGGAGCCGGCCCTGCGGCCCGCCCGAAGATCTTGGCCCCGATGATCCCGATTTCATAGAGTACCATGAGCGGGACGGCCATCAGCAACATGGTAAACAGCGTGGCGTCCGGGGTCACGATGGCCGAAATGATCAGCGCCGCCATGATAGCGTGTTTGCGATAGTGCGCCAGCACCGCAGCCGAGACAACTCCCACTCGCGACAACAGGGTCAGTACCAGCGGCAGTTCGAATGCGCAGCCGAAGATCAGAAGAAATTTAACGTTGAAGTCGATATAGGTCCCGACACCGAGCGCCGGGGTGATGTCGCGATCCATACCGAAGCTGACGAAGAAGTCGATGACGAGCGGCAGAATGACGAGATTACAAAAGACCAGGCCGAGCGCAAACAACGAGGCCGCCAGCAGGAACAAGGGAATCGCCCAGCGTTGCTCCTTGGGGAGCAACGCCGGTTCGATAAACTTCCAGCACTGGTAAAACACCATGGGCAGGCTGAGGATGATCCCCGCCAGAAACGACACTTTGATGGACGCAAACAGCGCTTCCGTCGGCCCGTAAAACACCAGTTGATTGGGAAACGGGCGATTGAGCCAGGCGACCATTTCGGAGGAGTAGGCAAACGCCGTGGCGAACGCGACCGCCAAGGTCACCACGATGATCAGCAGCCGCTTCTTGAGCGACTGAATATGGGCGGCCAGTGGTGCGAGCATTGCCTGTCTGAATCAACGACCCGGCCTTCCGCTCCTTGGGCTCTCATACCGGCTCGATGCGAGCAGCGGCGGGATGCGACCGGGACGGAAAGCCGGGGATCTTCGCTAACGCGAGGATCGAATGAGTTCGGCTATCTTGTCTTTCGTGGCCAGCTTTTCTTTTTGCAACTGCTTCTTCAGCACTTCTTCCGCCGGCGTGAGTACATGCCGCCGTTGTAAATCGGCTAACTCGGCATCGAGGCGATGGTGAGATTCTTCAAGCGCACGGAATTCTGTGTTGGACCGCCGTAACCGTTCAGTGATCGCCGTCTCCGTCTGCATGTCGCACCTCCTGGTTGATTACATACGTTCGTGGATAACTGTCCTGTTGCCCGGCTCCCGGAATCGTCCTACGGCTGCCCGCACAAGGGGCCTGACTGGAGCGGCGCCATTTCCATCAGCACCGCATCTTCGTCAGGGTTCACATAATACCGCGTCCGCGTGGCCGTCTGACGAAACCCTAACCGGTGATAAAGGGTCAACGCCTCCTGATTCGACGCCCGCACCTCCAACATCGCCCGACTGGCACCGCGCTCCAACCCGGCCCGCAATGCCGTGCAGACCAGCCGCCTCGCCACGCCCTGTCGGCGAAACGGGGCGAGCACCGCCAGGTTCATCAACCGCACTTCCTCGAACACGATCCAAAAACAAAAATAGCCAGCAATCACGACGGAGCCCGACCTGGGGTCGTGACACTTCGCGATGAGGAACTGCGCAAATTGATTACCTGACAACTCGGCTGCCAACATTTTGCGCGTCCAGGGTGCAGAGAAGCAAGCCTGTTCGATGGCCCACACCTCATCCAGGACCTCGGCGGTCGCCGGTTCAATCAGCACCGAATCTGACGCCATGTCGGAACCAATTCCCAATCCAATTGCCTACTTCCTGGCTCGTGGATCGGCGTCTTTTTGACCGCGTTTCCGGCGGCCCTGCGCCAATTTGCTCGCGACCCGTTGCCGACGCCGTTCGAGTGCCGATACGCCCTGCTGCTCGTCGAATTTCACTTCTGCTTCCGTGCGCTGCACGTAGCGCGGAACCAGCTCCTGCTCCGCAACCTGCCCCTTCTCCAGACGCTCAAGCCCTGCAAGACCGACACTCACGGCCGAGGGCCGTTGTTGCTCCGGCCTGACTTCCCGCACCTGCCCGCCAACGGCTTCGACGGCCTCCCGAATGTCCTTTTCATAGGCCTGCCAGCCGTCGCCGAATAACGTGCAAGCGTTGGCCCCTTGTAACGCCCGGGCCACCGAAGCAGGAGGGCCCACCTGCTCGGCGATGTGGGTCCGCAACCCCGCTTCCGGCAGCCACTCATAGGCGGCCCAGTACACTTCATTGTGCCGACTCTTCAGGACCGGCACCAACAAGCCCTTCACATCGCGCAGATTCCGGGCCATCGCTTCCAAGGTCGGTACCGTCACAATCGGCATCCCCAAGACAGCGCGAAATCCCAACATGGTGGCCAACCCCACTCGCAGGCCGGTGAACGAGCCTGGCCCTATCGACACGGCCAAACCCTGGAGATCCTTCAACGAGAGTCCGGCCTCGCGCAACAGGCGATCGATGGCGCCCATCAACGTGCGTGCGTGCGATCCCTCGGCATCCTGTTCGATCAGAGCCAACACTTGCTCATCCTGGAGCAGTGCCACACTCTGCCAGGCCGTGGCCGTATCGATCGCCAGTAGATGCCTGGCCGGTTTCGTCTTCATACCCGCCCAAGCTCGCTCGCCTTGATCGGTTCATTCGGCACCAATTCGTGAAACGTGACCTGCAAGCTTCCCGACCCTTGCCCGTCGGTCATCCGAATAGCGAAGGGGCGCATGATCCGCTTATCGGCTGTAGGCGCCTGGCCGTTCACCGCCGATACCGCCTCGACCACACCGCCCACCGAGCGGTAGTCGTCGAACTGCATCGTGGCTTCGACGTCACCGGACGGCGACAGGCGCTCTTCCTGCACGACCAGCAAATTCCGACGATCGAACCAGATCCGCCTGGCCACGAACGGAGCCGTGCCATTCAGGCCCGGCGCGGTCACCACATCGAGTCGATACCGGCTGCCGTCTTCCGTCAATCGTACCGACTCGTCAGGCCCGACCACCTGGGTCCCGATGATCCCGCTCATCGCCCAGACACTCAGTTGAAAGGGGCGCGTCAGTTGGCCGAGTTGATCCGCCTCAGAGGGACGGCCGCTCACCTCACGTCCCATGGTCGGTAACCGGAGCTTGAATTGATCTTCGATCTGCACAAATTCGAATATTTCGCTGCCCACCGCAGAGAAGCCGCGCAACCGGATGGCGTTGGGACGTTGATAGAACACCGTGCCTTGCACGCGCTGGCCGATCGGCAGGATGCCGCCGGTAATCTTTGCGCTGAAGAGCCCTTTGATCGTACGAACCTCGCCTGCCTGTTCCTGCAGGAGTGCCGTTAACTGCTCCGCCGTCGCCTGTTTGAGCTGGATGGTCTCAGCCGGACCGAAGAGCGCACAGCCGGAGAGTACCGAGAGACACAGCAGAACGACAACCGTACCGAGCGAGGCAGTCTTACGTTTCACCTCTACCGTTTCACCTTTTGCTTCACGCCAGTACTGCATCCAACGCGTCTCCGACTTCATGAATGCCGATCAATTCAATGCCCTCGACAGGTTCCATCTTGGCGACGTTTCGCTCCGGTAAAAGACAGCGTTTGAATCCCATTTTGGCGGCTTCGCGAATCCGCAGCTCGGCCTGGCTGATCGCCCGGACTTCACCACCCAGTCCGACTTCGCCCATGACGAGCGTCGTAAAATCGATCGGACTCTCCCGCAAACTCGACGTGACCGCGGCGACAATGCCCAGATCAATGGCCGGTTCGTCGATGTGGATCCCGCCGACCACATTCACATACACGTCCTGCCCGGAGAGGTGCATGCCTAATCGTTTTTCCATCACGGCCAGCAACAATGACAGGCGATTCGGCTCGACACCATTGGCCATACGCTTGGGCATGGGATAGTTGGTCCCCGAGACCAGCGCCTGCAGTTCCACCAGGATCGGCCGCGTCCCTTCCAGGCTGGACACCACCACCGAGCCGGTGCTGCGTTGCGGCCGCTCGGCGAGAAATAACTCGGAGGGGTTGCTGACTTCCTCCAGGCCACCGTCCTTCATTTCAAAGACGCCGATCTCGTTCGTCGAGCCGAACCGGTTTTTCACCGCTCGCAAAATCCGGAAGCTATGGCTCTTGTCCCCCTCGAAATACAGCACCGTATCGACGATGTGTTCCAGCAAGCGCGGCCCGGCGATGGCGCCTTCCTTCGTGACATGCCCGATGATGAACACCGGCACGTTGCTGCGCTTGGCGAACCACATCAGCTGCCCGGCCACCTCCTGCACCTGGCTGATACTACCCGGCGCGGACGTGAGCTGCTCGGTGTAGACCGTCTGAATCGAATCCACCACCACGGCCGCCGGCTGGATTTCCTGGATGGCTTTGAGAATCTGTTCGAGGCTGGTCTCCCCGAGGATCAGGAGATGTTTGCCGTCAATGCCCAGACGTTGCCCCCGCATCTTAATCTGCCGGGGAGACTCCTCGCCGGAGACGTACAGAACCTGCTCACCCGGCGCCGCAAGCAGGGGCAAGGCTTGCAAGAGTAAGGTGGTCTTGCCGATGCCGGGATCACCGCCGATCAGCATTACGGAACCGGGGACCACACCGCCGCCCAACACGCGGTCGAACTCCCCCATACCCGTACTGTGCCTGGGTTCCCCCACGATTTCGATCTCCGAGATCGGCGTCGCCACCGCCATGGCGGTTTTGAGGAGAGCTTGCCGTCCTTTGGGAGCGGCCGGTAGACGCTCTTCTTTGAGGGTGTTCCAGCCTCCACAATCGGGGCAGCGCCCAAGCCATCGTGGGGCCTGGTGGCCGCACGCTTGGCAATGAAAAGTTGTCTTGGCCTTCATCCCTACTCGCTCCACATCAAGGACACATATTTCCAGGCATCGTAAAGGAAACAGGAGAGAAAAAGGAAGCAGTCGATGGGCGCATGAATGGAGAGATCCGCCTGAAGTGCCGGTAAAATCCTACGTCTATCAGCGCAGCAATCAATTGGAAGCAGCAAGAGGATGAAAGGGAAGACCAAGAGGAAAACCGGGATGAAACAGAAGCCCGGCACACAGATCGTTCGGCGTCAGGCTTTCCCGCCCTCAACCGGCAATCCTGACAATTGGAAGAGTGCGATGGCCGCAGCCGCCGCGGCGTTGAGGGATTCGACCCCCGGTTTCAACGGGATGGTAAATCGAACGGTGGCGGCGTCCAGAACCGGTTCAGACAGGCCCCGACTCTCGCTGCCGATCGCCAGCACCGTTCGCGCAGGAATACTCCGAATCGCCCGGATGGGCACGCAGCCCTCACTGGTTCCCGCGTCGGCGGCCATGATCACGAGATCCAGGTTCTGCAGTTCTTCGAGACTGGTGTGGGGAAAGATGGGCAACTGAAACAACGCGCCGGCGGTCGCACGCACGACCTTCGGGTTGAACACGTCGACGGAATGGGGTGCCAGCCACAAGGCACTCACATTGAGCGCCGCCGCGGTCCGAATGATCGTCCCCATATTCGTCGGATCCTGCAGCATATCCCCGTAGAGGCCGAAGATTTTCGGTTGCGCCAGTATGGCCGACTGGTTCCAGGTCGGCTGATGAACGATGGCCAGCACGCCGCTGGAGGTTTCGACATCGGACAATTGGGCCAACTGGTGTTCCGGACAGCTGTGGACGGTACACCCGGTGCCGACAATCTGCTGCGCGACTTCCGGCGGTTGTCGTTCAAGAAACGTTGGGGTGACGACGAGGCAGACGATGTGTTGAGGTGTCGACTGCAATAATTCGAGGATGGGTTTTGTGCCTTCAAGCACGAAGACCCGTTCGCGGTCACGCGTACGCTTCGTCTTGACGACATCCCGTATGTGGGAAAGAAAGTTGCGAGAAACGGTGCGAGGTGAAAAGGTCAACAGTTACCCAGAGTCCGCGACACTGCGAGGAGGCCTTACTGAACAGGCAAGACCTCCCCGACATATACCTATTTGCGTTTCTTGCCGGAAGCCGCTTCCGCGGCGCGGATACGTTGCGCACGGACCTTGGCTCGCTTGAGAGCCGAGAGCTTGCCGCGGGTCCGATCCCGCTCAGCCTTCAATCGCTCAAGCTGCGCACGAAGGTGCACGCGCTCTTCTTTGTAGATATTGGCACATTCCGCAGGCGACAGGTTCGTCCAGTCTCCCGTTCCACGCGCCCGCTTGATTCGCGCTTCCAACGATTCACGCAGCAGCTTCTCGCGCATCGACATCAATGACTGCAAGGCTTCCTGCCGCCGCTGGACTTCTTCCTCTTCGGCCATAATGCCGCGAATGTCGGTTCCTAACATCGGCTGATCCTCCTCGCTCGAGACAACAATTAGAACGCCTCATTCTACCCGATTTGAGCGGCTTTGTTCTACCTAGGAGAATGGATCGTAACCCGTTGATGTTACAGGCAAGTATCAGAGTCACCTCAGAAATGCGCCGTTGCAGACCCGGAAAGGGATACTGTAAGATCCGTCCATGCCGAACGTTGGAACGCTCATTCGCGCCTGGCGAATCTCGCAAAAGTGCTCTGAGCAGGCGCTCGCAGAACGAGCCGGAATCGCCGCCTCGGTGCTGGAAGCGCTGGAGTCGGAACAGGCCGATCCTCAGGCCTCCACCCTGGAAGCGTTGGCCGGCGCACTCAAGATTCCCCTCCCCTGGCTCTTTATCCACCCCACGGATTTGGATCTGCTGTGTAAAGACGATGACGATGAGCCGGCCCCCCTGTCCACCTTAACCGGAGCTGACCCCGTCCTTGAGAGAATACTCGTGGCAGCCGGACATGACCGGTCGCTGTACGTCCTCCTGACGGCGCTCATGCAAAGCGGCGACCCTAAACTCCTACGCGCCGCAGAGGTAAGTCTGCGAAGCCTTGTGAAACAATCCAAGCAGGCGACGGTCCCCTGGCAATCACGTCCGCCGGGACATTTCGAACCACCCAGCGATTAGCCCCCCTTTGCCGGACGCTTCTACCCCCTCCCGTGCCATTAATGTCGATGAACAGTCGCTGAATGCTTTTGTCCGGCCGACCGGGCGGCGCGCACAAGCAGCAGCCCCACCACAACCAACGCAGCGAGCCCCGGCCATCCGCCGAACGGCGGATCGGCAAACAGCTGAAACGGATCTCCTGAAAGCGACGGCCATACCGAGCTGAGCGCAATGGGCAGCGCCAGCAGGATCCCGACCAGTGCCTCACCTGTCACTAAACCAGCGGCGCACAGCAAACCTCGATCTTCCTTCGGAACATCGGAAGATTTCCCGGCAGTCCGTACATACTCGGCCAACAACCCACCGAACAAAATCGTCGCGGACAACTTGAGCGGCAGGTACATCCCCAGCGCCACAGCCAGGACAGGCAAGCGAAGGGTGGCGTTCCGCCGCGCCTGTCGCACGTCGAGTCCGATTACGATCACTCCCAGCACCATTCCCACGCCCACCAGATGCCAGGGTAAGGAGCCGCCGAACACTCCATTGGCAAGGTTGGCCATGAGAGTGGCCTGCGGTGCCGAGAGCGGATGGGGATGGGCGGCCGTCACTTCGCCGATTCCATATTTCGCCTGCAGCAGCGACAACACCGGCACAATGACAACCGCGCCGGTCGCCACCCCGATGACCTGCATCACCTGCTGCTTCCAGGGAGTCGCACCGACGACGTGCCCGGTTTTCAAATCCTGCAAGTTGTCACCGCCCATCGCCGCGGCGCAACAGACGACCGCCCCCACCAGCAAAGCCGCAGCCGGACCGGCCGGATTGCCCTTCCCAAGAATCCCCAGTAGGAGCAGTGAAGCGAGCATGATGGTGGCAATCGTCACACCGGAAACCGGATTGCTCGAGCTGCCGACCAGACCAGCCATGTACCCGGCCACGGCAGAAAAGAGAAACGCTGTCACGACCATGAGTAGGGTCAGCCCAAGTCCGCCCCACAGATTCTGATTCAACAGGCCTTGATACAACAGCACCATGGGCACCAGTGCCGCCACCGTCAGCCCGATCAGCCAGACGACTCCCGCATCGCGTTCGGTGCGCAGAAGTTGCAATTGCCCATCAGATTGGTTGCGGGCGCCGTACAGCGCCATGAGTTGGCGCAGACTCTGCCAAATCGGGCCCCGCACCTGAAACAGGGTCCAGACCCCACCCACCAGCATAGCCCCGATGCCGATGTAGCGAATCTGCCCGCTCCACGTCGCCTTCGCCGCCGCCACGCCGGTGAGCGTCTCCGGGGAAGCGATCATCGCCTGATACAGCGGCAGCATGACCAGCCAGCCGATCGCCCCGCCGAAAAAGACGACAACGGCCGTGTTGAGCCCGATAATGTAGCCGACCGCCACCAAAGCCGGTGACAGGTTCAGCCCTCCGTACAACGTCGAACGCCCAAGCTGAAAGGCCCCCTCCAGCGACTCGCTCCACAGCTTCAATCCCCCCTCGGCAAACTTAAACCCACCACCCAGCGCCGCCGCACCCAAGAGCAGACGAACTCGACCACCGGTTCCAGCGTCCGACGAGGCTCCGACCTTCAAGACTTCCGCCGTGGCAACCCCTTCTGGGAAACGCAGCCGGGCGTGGATAATCAGGGCACGGCGCAGGGGAATGGTAAACAACATTCCGAGCACCCCACCGACGAGCGACACCGTAAATGTTTGCCAGTAGTCGAAGGTGGTCCAATAGCCGATGAGGACCAGCCCCGGAATGGTAAAGATCACACCGGCCGCCAACGCTTCGCCCGACGAGGCGGCAGTTTGCACGATATTGTTTTCGAGAATATTCGACTGACGGAAGAGACGCAGCACCGCCATGGAGACGACGGCGGCTGGAATCGACGCGGAGACCGTCATTCCCGCAAACAGGCCCAGATAGGCGTTGGCTCCGGCCAGCACCGCGGCCAGTAGAATCGACAGGATGACCGCTTTCGGGGTGATTTCCGGCAGCGTGACCGAGGCGGGAACGAGCGGCGCGTCTACCGGCTCCGTTGGCGCATCCTGCTCGCGCATCATCCCCTCAGAACACCTGCACGAGGTAGCATTTGAGATAGCGCGTTTCCGGCATGCCCGCGAGCACCGGATGGTCCGGCCCCTGCCCACGTTGTTCAAGGAGCCTGATCTGCCGGCGGGCATCCCGAGCGGCGGCCTGGAGCATCTTCCAGAAATCGTCGTCCGTGATCGGCTGCGAGCAGGAACAGGTCACCAGCACGCCCCCTGGCTGAAGCAGACGAAGTCCGCGCAAATTCACTTCCTTGTACCCGGCGATGGCATGGGGCACCGCCTTTTTGCTGCGCGCGAAGGCCGGCGGATCGAGAATGACCAGGTCGTACCGTTGGCCGTTGCGTTCCAACAGGCGCAACTCTTCAAACGCATCGGCCTGGCGATAGCGACAACGGGCGGCCACCTGATTCTCTTCCGCATGTGCCTGGGCCAGCGCCACGGCCGCCGCGCTCACATCCAACCCTTCCACCGACTGCGCCCCGGCCAGCGCGGCCTGAATGCCGAACCCGCCGGTGTGGCAAAACGCTTCCAACACCGTTTTCCCTTTGGCAAAGAGGGCCGCAGCGATCCGGTTTTCCCGTTGATCGCAGAACCAGCCGGTCTTCTGCCCCTCCGCAAAATCGACCGTAAACTGGGCCTTCCCCTCATGAATATTCACGGTCGTGGCACCCTCACCGCGCAGAAACCCTTTCGACAGAGGCAGCCCTTCCAGGGTGCGGCTCTTGGCATCATTGCGGAGGTAGACAGTCTTTACATCTGCCTCCTGCACCAACAACTCGCCCAACAGTTCTTTTCGCACATCCATGCCGTACCCCAGAGTCTGCATCACTGCCACATCCGCAAACCGGTCCACGACCAGGCCCGGCAGGAGATCGCTTTCACCATGCACGAGGCGGCAGGCAGTCGTGTGAGAGGCGACCGTCCGGCGAAGAGCCGCCGCGGCCCGGAGACGCGCAGCAAAAAACTCGTCGTCGATCGGCTCCTCCTGAAACGTGAGCATACGAATGCGAATCTTGGAATGGGGATTGAAGAGGCCGCGGCCGAAAAACCGTTTCTGATGGGTGTACACATCGACGAGGTCCCCGGCAGCCGGCGTGCCCAGCACTTCGGCCACATTGCTATCGAAGACCCAGAGGTGCCCGTAGTAGCGCGGCCCTTCACGTTCGGCGGTCAGTCGGACTTTGGCAGTAGAACCGGTCACAAGCTGTGTCATGGTAATGGTTACGTCCCGTATAGGCTGTTGGATTCGACGGTGGTGAAATGGCTCACGAGGGTGCCTGAAATCATCCCGCGAAGCAACCAGACAGTGGGCGGCCAGCATGCCGATGTGACGATCGCTCCTGTGCTTGACCTTCCCTACCACCTATGGTTTGCTGCAGGAAGACGGGCGGACAGTACGCAAATTCACGACCTCTCACGCGACAGCCGAGGCACCATGACCATACAGACGATCGGAACAGCAGTCCTGGATCGGCTCCACCGGCTCGGAGTCCGTCACATGTTCGGCATCCCCGGCGACTATGTCCTCGGCCTCTATAAATTGTTGGAGTCTTCTCCCATCCAGCACGTGGCCACCACGCGGGAAGACTGCGCGGGGTTTGCGGCCGACGCCTATGCGCGTATCAACGGGATCGGCGCCCTCTGTGTCACCTACTGCGTCGGCGGACTCAATACCGTCAACGCCATCGCCTGCGCCTATGCGGAACGGTCACCCGTCGTGTTGCTGACCGGTTCCCCCGGATTGTCGGAACGTGCCCGCAACCCCTACCTGCACCACATGGTGCGCGAGTTTTCGACGCAGCGGGAAGTCTTCGAAAAAATGACCGTGGCGGCCGTAAGCCTGGAAGACCCCGTCACCGCCGAACGTGAGATGGATCGCGCCTTCGCGGCCCTGCTCCGGTATCGCCGCCCGATCTATCTCGAAATTCCGCGCGACATGGTGCACGTGCCGTTGGCCCAGACGTCGCACAAACATCAGACCCAGGGCGAACCGACCGACCGGGCAGCGCTGAGCGAAGCTTTGAATGAAGTACGTACCATGTTGGAGTCGGCCAAACGCCCGGTGATTTTAGCGGGTGCCGAAGTGGGCCGCTTCGGCCTCCATGACGAATTGACGAGCCTGGTGGAACGGTTGAATGTGCCGATCGCCTCGACGCTCCTCGGCAAGTCGATCATCCGCGAAGACCATCCGCTCTATGTCGGCGTCTACAGCGGACTCGTCGCCCGCGATGAAGTGAAGGAGTTCGTCAATCAGACCGATTGCCTGCTCATCCTGGGCTCTATCCTCTCCGACGTGGAAGACCTGGATGCCCGCAGCTCCCTGTTCTCCGACGGCCATACTATCCATGCCACGGCGGATCGTGTCGCCATCAAGCACCACCGGTATGACTCGATTCTGTTCGAGGATTTCGTCAAGGGACTGGCCGCAGCCTCACTCCCTTCGTTTCCAACCCCGCAATTGCCGGCGCCGTACAAGCCGGAAGAACCCATGCCGCCCGCACAGGCTTCCGTCAGTCTGCAGGGGGTGTTTCGTCACCTCGATACCGTGCTCCATGAGAAAACCCTCGTCATTGCCGATGTGGGCGAATCCCTCTTCGCCTCCGTGGATCTCCACGTACACCGGCGCTTTGAATTTTTATCCCCCGCCTACTACACGTCGATGGGATTCGCGGTTCCGGCCGCTATCGGCGCCGGTTTCGCCGACCCGTCGTTGCGGCCGATCGTGCTGGTGGGAGACGGCGCCTTTCAGATGACCGGATCAGAATTGTCTACGGCGGTTCGCTACAAACAGGCTCCGGTCGTGATTGTCCTCAACAACCACGGCTATTCGACCGAGCGCGAAATTCTGGAGGGCCCCTTCAACGACATCCACGAATGGCGTTATGAACGGATCTGCGAGCTGATCGGCGGCGGTCAGGGCTCCCGGGTAGCCACCCACGGAGAATTCGTCCAGACCCTGGGCAAGGCGTTAGCGGATCCAAGCCAGCCCTATGTCATCAATGTCCTGCTCGATCCGGCCGACCGCTCGCCGGCCATGATGCGGCTGGCGCGGCGGCTGGCGAAGCGGCTCTCGACCGACCGCCCCTAACCTCTGCGCGTATCACGACACTTCGCTCCGGGGCCCTCTGACGAGGGGGCCTCGCACCCCACATCCAGACACCTGTTTCACGCCGATACAGTGCGGAGTTGCGGGCAGCAGGCCCATTGACCCTCCGTAGACAAATGTGGTCTTCTAGGGGCGTACTTGTCGAATTGTCATTTGACGGGGAATTCGCCACTATGTCGACTAAGTTGCCGGATGGAAAAACCATGCGAGACGGTCAGATCTTCTCTGCACGACTGAACAATGTCGTCACCACGGAACGAGAGTTCGACGAGTTAGTCGTCAAGTCGCTGCCGGAATTGTTGGATCGCGCCACGGGTCAAACCAAGCGCTTTCTCCGTGAAACCAATCAATGGGGCGACGACATCACGCATGAGAAGCTGGCGCTGCGCTGGGGGTATGAGTTGGTGGAACGGTTTGTGGTCTTCGGTCGCACCGAAGTGCCCTGCCGGCCCTTCTTCCTCCTGGATAGCCTGATCGCCAAATCGTTCAGTCAACCGGACCCGCTCTGTTATCACAAGGAGCTCCTGACGCCGGTGGGACGATTCCTCGATGGGTTGGCCTCTCGCGCTGTGGTAAGCCGCGACGCCCTGATCGCCCTGTTCTATCACTTCTATGGGTTCAGTCAGGCCCATGTGGTGAAGCTGTTGGGGTTCGGACAAGCCGAAAGCCAGCGGGTCTATAAGAACTTCGAGCGGTGGCGCCAAACGGGGTGGCAACGCACGATGAACGAAACCGGGTTGAGTGGGTCGGAAATCGAGGTGCTGGAGCAGGAATTACGCACCAGGCCCGACCACCTGAACCATGAAGTCGACCGGCTGATGCCGGTCTTGCAGTCACATTATCGAAAGAGCGAACCGGAACATTATCCCTGCCTGTCCGAACAGAAGTGGGGTCAACTATTTCACGATGACTACGGCCACGACTATCGCGTCTGGCATTTGGCCTTTTGCCGTGATTGCTTTCTGGAAGTCGCAGATCGCCGGCAAGCCGAGGTCAGCAGCGGGTTGAAGCCGCAGGTCAATCTCCATATACATCCGCTGAAAAAGGGAGGCGTCCTGGCTCTCTTCGGCGGCGATCGGGGGGGACGGCACCATGGAAACACCAGATCTCAACGACTATCGCGCACATCTGCTTGACGCCCTGGACGATCAGCCGCGGCGCGCGGGTGAGGAACGTCCTGAATTCCTCCAGGTACTGGTCAACCACGAACGCGTCGGGACGCTGAATTGCGCCCACACCGACCCGTCCTTCTCCTACACGGCCCGTGAGCGGAGTATTCAACACCTTGAGATCCGGAGCGAGTCCGGTGTGCTGGTCGGAGGGTGCGTCGCGCCCGAAGCCGGCCAGAAAAGTGTTCGTGTCCCCGTCGGCAGAGGCAGCGTCGCCATTCAGGTCCAGAACCATTTCGATGGCGGATCGCTTAAGCTCCAGTACGCGGCCGCCCCCGGCTGGTGGTCTCACCTGGCATCGTCGATCGGACTGGCCGCCTCAGCAACCGCCGCACCCACAGCAAGCAGAACCCCCGTCTGGACCATGACGACGGCCTTCGCGCAGATCGTGCTGGCCGTGGGAGTCGTGGCGCTGTTGGCTGAACGGATTCCAACCTGGCTCAACGCTGAAGACCGGGCGCATCAGCTTGAAGAAGAGCTGGCGGCCAGGCAATCCACACAGGAGCAGATCGATCGTGTGCACCAGCAACTGGCGCAACTGGTTGAGGCGCAGGCGTCAGCCGTGGCGGTGTCCCGGTCGGAGCAGGACCGGATCGCCCAGCTGAATGCCCTTGTCGATACCGTCGCCCATGCCCAACAAAAGCTCAACACACAAGTCGTCTCGGTGCAGGAAGACCTCAAAACGGTCAAGACCGATGTCGCCCAGGAAGTAGAAACTGGCCTGCGCGTCGCGGTGAATGCGGTGGAAGCCGACCGCGACCTCGTGCGGCAGGATCTGAAGTCGATCAAGTCGGTCAATGAAACTCTGATCAAGCAGGTCGCCCTGCTGGAAAGCCGCAATCGGGAGTTACATGCCCGGCTGGCGCTCACCTCGCTGGAAGTCGCCAAAGCGAATGCGGCGCCCAAACCGACCGTTGTGGCCAAGGGGGACCTACCGAAAGAGGCGCCCATGGCAACCCCGGTCGCGGATGGCATCCGGGAGGCAGACCGTCAGGCCTTTATGTTCTGGGTAGCGTTTCAAGACGGCACGACCGAGAAGAGCATTGAGGATCTCGTCCAGGAACTGAACGGCATCAAAAAGGGACCGATGAAGTCGGGCTGGTATTCCGTTGAAGTGAACTTGCCGAATCCGGAACCTCCGGACCGCTTCCTGGAGTCTGTGAAGCGAGCCAAGATCGTGAAGTCGGTCGTGACCAGCAAGGCGATGCCTCCGGCTCAGTAGTCGCGATCTCCCCTCAGCAAATTCAACCACCCGGCACGGTGAGTGTCCGCCTCTCGCGTGGAGGGTGCCTCCCTGCCGCACTGGTCATTTGCTTTCTATCATCCTCTCCAAACCCGACACAGGAGGGAATATGTCGGATTTTCATCAGAACGGGCTCGTGACGGTCTTACACCGGCTGGGCGCCTCCAATCTTGAGCAACTCGAAAAGGAACTGGAACGGCACGCGGCGAGCAACCCGATCGCCCTCGTCCTGCCTTCGCTGTATTCGGAACTTGAGAACCCCGCGCTGAAGCACATCGTGCAGGTGCTGAAAGACATCCGGTACGTCAACGAAATCGTGATCTCTCTGGATCGCGCCTCGGCCCTGGAGTTCCGGCTGGCCAAACAATTTTTCTCGGTGCTGCCGCAGCGGGTCCGGATCGTCTGGAACGATGGAACGGGCATTCAGGACATCCTCAAGCTGCTGGCCCACGCTGAAATCGACACAGGACTGCAAGGCAAGGGCCGGGGCTGTTGGATGGCCTTCGGCTACGTATTGGCCCGTGGACAAAGCAACGTCATCGCGCTTCACGACTGCGACATTCTCAGCTATAACCGGGAATATCTCGCGAGACTCTGTTATCCGATCGTCAACACCAACCTCGGCTACGAGTTCTGCAAGGGCTACTACAGCCGGGTCACGAATCGCCTTCACGGCCGGGTGACCAGGCTCTACTTCACCCCGTTGATCCGAAGCCTCCAACAGGTCGCAGGCTCACATCCGTTGCTGACCTTCCTGGATAGCTTTCGTTATCCCCTGGCCGGTGAGTTCGCCATGGTGCGGGATCTCGCCTGGATCAACCGGGTTCCCGGCGACTGGGGGCTGGAAGTCGGAGTCCTCTCTGAGATCTATCGCAACTGCGCCCTCAGACGCATCTGCCAGGCCGATATTGCCGACGCCTACGAACACAAACATCAGGGCCTGTCGGCCGACAACGCCGAGCAAGGGCTGCAGAAAATGTGCGTGGATATCACCAAGTCCCTCTTCAGAAACCTCGCGAGTGAAGGCGTGGTGTTGTCGGAGGCCGTGCTGAAAACCTTGCGGGCCACGTATCTACAGACCGCGCAGGAAGCGATCACCCGCTATCAGAATGACGCCGCCATCAACAGCCTGCAGTTCGACCGGCACGAGGAACGAATGGCCGTCGAAGTCTTTCTCAAGGGCATGAAGATCGCCACGGAAGCGTTTCTGGACGACCCGCTCGGCGTACCGATGATCTCCAATTGGAGCCGCGTGACCGGCGCCATTCCTGACATCTTCGAGCGATTGATCGGCGCGGTGGAACGCGATCATGAATGGGATCCTGTCGGCGACCGGGTGTAGCGGGTGACAGAATACCCACGGAGGTCTCGATGCGACTGACAGATGGATCCTGGATCTGCACCAAGTGCAGAGTGCTGTGCTCGCTCAAAGGATATGAGGAGGGTCCGTTGGCGTCAATGCGGGAAATTTGCAGCAACTGCAAGGAACGCGCTGAGGCAAGCTGGCTCACTGCGATAGGCGATAGACGACGACAGCCCGAAGGCTGCTAGATCGACGGTCCCGGTCTCACGCCAACCCGGCCACAGTCCTCGATAGATTCCGCTCCTGGCACATCCACAAATCATAGCCTATGAACGTCTTGCCGCCTTCCAGTCGATTGGCGTAGGATTCCGGCACAGCTTGAATCACAGAACGCCGGCGAAAGAAGCATTGGCGAGGAAACAGAAGGACGAGCAACGATGACAGATGATTATGCTCAGCGGAAGGTTCAAGTCATCCGGAATTTTCTGGCTGCCGGATATCCAGCCCCCTACACCGTGGAGGCGGTGATCCCCCGAAGAGATCCGTTAGCGGATACGAAGTTCAAGATTATTCTGAACAACCAGGTGGAACGGACCCTCGCCGTCTGCGCCGCCGTCGTGCTGGATAGCCTTCCCACCCCGGACCAACTCAAGCAGCTGCTGGTATCGCAGGGCATTCTGGAACAGGTCAAAGCATCGACGGATTCTCGGATTTGCCATGAGGCCTTGGGAACCGACGAAGAATCACATGTGCGACCGATGAGGTCGGTGCGTGGAACCTAATTCAGAGGTTCGAAGCAGAGTTTGTCACTGCCATTTCCCACCGCTGTGGCTCAGCCGAGCGGCACTGAAATTCACCCGAGCATTCCCGCAAATCGCCGCTGACCCCACAAAAAATGAGGCGAAACTTGCAGCCTCGCCTCCGTCTTATCGCATTCTCCGCCGTGAGCGGCTCACACGCAGAACTTTATACTTTCGCTTTCTGCGCGAACACGGTCGCATCGCACGCGATGTATTTGATCTGCTTCATGGGGACGATAATGACTTCCTTGGCCGAATCGACCTCCAGCACTTCCATGTCTTCGCTGATCGTGTGACGAATCGCATCCTTCACCAGTAATTCCTGATTGTCGGCAAACACGACTTTCACCCAATATTGCACAAGACACGCTCCTTGTTAGAGGTGATGGCTCTCTTCTTTCCCTAACTCTTGCGATCTCTGCGCCGCGGCTGTCACCGCCGACATCAAGGTCGCGCGCAACCGCCCCTGCTCCAGAATGGACAATCCCGCGATCATGGTCCCTCCGGGCGAAGCCACGCGATCTTTCAAGACGGCAGGATGTGCTCCCTGTTCCAGCACCATCCGCGCGGCGCCGGCCAGCGTTTGCGCCGCCAGAACTTGCGCGGTGGCCCTTGGCAATCCCATCAACACCCCGCCGTCGGCCAATGCTTCGATCATGGCGAACACGTATGCAGGGCCGCTGCCACTCAGTCCGGTGACGGCATCCATCAACCGCTCCTCCACCACGACGACCTCGCCGACGGATTCGAACAGGCATCGTGTCCGGTCATGATCCTCTGCCGACAACCCGGGCGCAAGGCTCAACGCCGTCACACCTTCCCCGATGGTCGAGGGTGTATTCGGCATCGCACGGACCAGTCTGGTTGCGGGCTTGAGGCGCGCCCGGAGGCGCGAGATGGGATAGCCGGCAGCGACAGAAACCAGGAGGGGCCGCGACTGGAGACTGGACACCAGTTCATCCAGAACCGCGTCGAGCACCTGCGGTTCGACACAAAACACGACGAGGTCCGCACCTTGCGCCGCCGTCCGGTTGTCGTCATGGACGGCGATCCCGAATCGATTTGCCAACAGTTCCCGCCGATGACTATCGGGATCGCTGACGGTGAGGTGCTCAACGGCGGCCACGCCCTTTCGCAGGAGACCTGCCAGCAGCGCCTCGGCCATATTGCCGCCGCCGATGAATGCGAGTCGTGTCCCCCTCAACATGCGCGATTATACGGACGGCTCTCCCGTAGGCGCAACTTGCAACAGCCGGAACCGGTTGTATAGAGTGACGACAGGGTTCGTAATCATCGTCTATTCAGCAGAATGGAGCAGACATGAGATGCATCCTTTCGCTCATCACCCTCGGGGCACTGTTACTTATGGGCGACCAGAGTTGGGCCCGCCGCGATGCCTACACCGCCGAACAAAAGAGCCAACTGGAACGCATCGATCGCGTGTTGGTCGATGTGATTGCGCTCTCGGACAAGGGTAGCCTCGACGCCAAACCCCTGGCCGAAGTGGTCGCCACCCGCATGAAAGAATTCGACTACACAATCGTGACCGATCCGGCCCAACCGCACGATGTGGAGCTGAAGATCAAATGCGAGCAGCGAAAGACCTGGGAAGGCAGCACGACGATGGGCAGCGATGCCGACCTTCCCGATTCTCCGTCTCGCATCTGGAAGGGTCCGGCCTGCCAGCTCGGCTATCTCCTCAACGGCAAGAAAATGGCGTGGCGCAAAGAGGTCCGGACGGACTTCGACGATGCCCAAGCCGCGGCCACCCTCGCCAAGGCCGGCGATCCCACAACCTACGCAATGGCCAAGTTACAAGCCCGCCTGGAAGAATACGATTTTCCGGCCCTCATCACGGCCGAATGGGGACAGGAATCACGCCTGTTTCGGCTCTACGACGATCCGAAGACTCCGGTCGCGCGCAAGGTCAAACTGGTGGCCCTGTTCGGCGATCTCTTCTCCGTGAAGGCGATCCCGCGCCTGCTGGACGGACTGAATGGAGCCGATCGCAGCATCGCCAAGGCCTCGGCCCTGGCGCTGGGCAATATCGGCCAGAAGGACACAATCCCGATGCTCATCAAGACGATGAAATCCGGCCCGCCGGATTTGCGCGCACCGGCCGCCAAAGCCTTGGGCATCGTCGGTGCGCTGCACGGCGACTTCACCATCGTCGATCCCCTGCTGGAAACCTTGAACACCGAGGATGTCGCCGTCAAAACCGAGGTTGCCTGGGCGCTCGGCAAATTGCCGGACATGCGGGCGTATGAACCGCTGTTCACGCTTCAGAAATCGCTCTATCGTGTGCACGAAAACGACACCGACCCCAACCTGGTCAAACTGAAGGAAGCCGTCAATTGGAGCATCAAACAGATCGACACCTGGGAACACGTACAATAGAAGGCTGCGCCTTCCTCGCCTGTTCCGGCAGGTCGGCCATGTGGCGAACCATCGCGGCGTGCCAAATACTGGCCGTGGCGCTCATCGCCTGTATCGCTGTCAACGGGCAGGCTCAGGTCATGGGGGAAGAGGCGGAACTCGACCGCCTCCGGGCGAAGGCGGAAGATGCGATGGGGAATGACGATGCGGAGACTGCGGCGATGAGCATGGGGCGCGCGGCATTGATGGCGGCGCACCTCTCCAAGCGGCAGACCGAGCCGGCCCCGCGACACACCTTCAAAGCGACGGAGCACCTCTACCGGTCGCAGGAACATGGATATCGGGCGATCGCCCTGTTTCGGCGAGCCGGCGGGGAACTCCCCGCTTCAGCCGGCGTCTGCGGCAGTCTTCAGCTGGCACAACTCGAACTGCGCCATGCCCAGGAAACTCTCAGCGGGCCGGATGATACCGAAGGGAAGCACACCGCCTCCCCTCGACGGAAGGCGGCGCAGCAGAGTATGGAAGACTGGTCGATTGTGTTGGACTCGATGCAGGGAGAGTTTCACTGCCCCAGCTAGCAGCCCGTTGAAAAAGCCCGCCAGCTTCGTTCTCGCATCGCTCCGAAGCTCAGCCTCATGAGCACCTGCGGGAACACTCACTGCCTCCACCGAAGGCATGTCGATGGACCGTATGTCTGCAGGATGCGCAAACGGGCCGTCCAGCAAGGCCGCAGCAATGCGAGGAGGGGAGGCGTACCCTTGCGGTACGTTGAGCCTCTGAGCGATGCGAGAACGCCGCTGGCGGACTGTTTCCGCATCCTGCCGCCGCTAGTCGTCTTCGGGGTTGATGATATGCAATCCCGCCGTACGACAGGCCGCCAAGAGCTGCTTATCCGCACTCACCACCGTCAGCCGGAGCGGCTTGAGTTCCAACGCCAGGGCCAGGTGTAGCAACTGCGGCGAGCGCAGAGCCGGATAGTCCAGAATCAACTCCTTCGCAGCCAGGTACGTCTCCATCGTCGGGGAAATAAACTGAAAGAGCCCTTGCGAGGCTTCCATCTCGAACTTGTACAGCACCGAATAACAGTCGTCCCTGGTGATTTCCCCCTGCTGCGCGCGAACGGATAAGGCCGAGTAAAAATCCGTGACGCTCCACATGGGCAGAATGGCGACCTTGCCCCGTTTCACCATGAGCTTGTTCACCACCCGCGTTCCGCGTTCCATGCTGTATCGCTTCACCAACGCCGTGGAGTCGAAATAGTAATACGGCATCCTACACCCTCCCCTTCAAGAGACTGTCAGCCAACGGCGACTGGAGCTTGGAGAGGCGATCCTGCAACTCATCCAATGGCAATTCCTCGTAGTAGCCCTGTTTGCGAAAAATACTCACGATGTCGCTCTTCAGCACCTGCTGCGTATCTGCCGTCAGCCGTTCGCGCAACCGTTTCTTCATCGCCTGACTGGACAGCCGGCGTCCGCCGTTGCCTTGTTCACCCGCTTTCCGGGTCCCTATTTTACGCATCCCTGCTCCTCTCTCCTGTGGTTGACTCACCGCGTTAACGACTGACCGGCGGCTGCACCGCCTCTTTCGGACAACCGGACGGCGTCGCGGCCGACGCCGGCAGATCCCTCTCTCCGTACACATGCGCGGCCACGGATCGGGCCAGGTCGGACGCAAACTCCTGCTGCATGACGCGGACCGCTTTCGCCGCCGCCTCGCGCTCCGTAACATGCCCTTCCTTCCCGCCTTTCGACAGGGCCCCCACCACACGATGGGTCGCGACCTCTTCGATCACGGACTCCGCGCACCAGCGCACGTACCGAAAATGGGGATCGTTCACCTCGATCGGCCAGAGACGCACCGACCCGGTAATGAGCAATTCTGCAGGCGCGGCACCGGCGCCGCGCCCGACCACCGTGAAGCCTTCCTGCGTGAGGCCGTCTACGAGCGCACGCTCAAGCGGCTCGGCTTGATCACCCGACAGATCGACGGCCATGACGAGATTCTTGGCAAGAAACTGTTCCAATTCAGCGGTCAACTCCGCCACACGATACGTCGACGCATTGCCCTGACCGTTCGAGCGCAGGACGCGAAGATCGGTGTTATAGGCCTCGCGGAGTACTAGGTTTTTGGCGGCCCGTTTGAGATTACGCACGCGCGAGAGTTTGTCCTGGGTCTGATGCGCTTCGGTCACTTCGGTCTGAATCGTGCGATCGAGGTCAGTGAGGCGTTCCACCATCGCCGATTCGGCTTGCGCCCGGTTCATGCCTGCCAGAGCATAGTACTGTCGCGTCTTTTGGTCAAACCAGGTATCCAGGACCTGCACATTTTCCAGCACCTTGTCGGTCGTCACACGGGTCACGTTGTCCAAGGTGAGGCGACGCTCCGTGCTCGTCTGCCCGCGGGACTCCACAACCAGGTACGATTCCCAGTCTTTCGCCTGTGCTGTGATCTCGGCTTTAAAAATTCTGGAGACGGCGGCATAGGCCTGCTCCGTTGCCTGCGGTCGAGAATCGGCCTGCCCCACCCCGACGAGATACTGGGCGGACGGAAACTGGGGGCTTCCTCCGTCGATCCACGCAGGACGGGCAGTCCCGCCGAACCATCCGCAGCCGGCAAGCAACAGCAGCAGTGCCGAGAGAACGGCCTGTCGCCATCGACCCGTGATGAGCTTCATAACACCACCCGTTCGATCAGGAAGACGGTGTGCCCGGCGCGAAGAACCAGCGGACGAGACACACCGGCCTGGGAAGCCCCGCCGCTTCGAAGCACCGGTTGAATCCGACTGTCGTATTCGCCGGCCGGGACCCACAGGCGGGAAATCTGAATTTCATCCGGCAGGGTCCGCCAACTCCGCGTATCGGCGACTTCGGACGCCACCGCCAGACCATGCGTGAGCAACCCCACCAAGAGCCCGACCCACGCCGCATCTCCCTTGCTCACGGCATGTTGGGATCCACGGGTCGCCGCTTCGGCTGCGGTGAATTTCACGGCTGCGCGCGCCAGGGCTTTCGTGGTGATTCCGGGCATGCGGTCCGACAGGGATTTTTCCGCCAAGGCCGTACCGTTATACATCAGCTGCGATTGTCCGGCGATCGGCTCTCCGTTTCGCGGCACCAGCGTGATCGATTCGTGCGAGACCTGCGTTTTTTGCGGCATCAACCGGGGCAGGGCCACCCGCACGACACGCCCGTTCAGGCCGTACAACACACTGTCCGCCACGCGACGCTCCTGACGATTGGACGCGTGAATCACGCCTCGATTCAGCAAGACCAGTTGCAGCGCGCTCAGGCTGATCGGAATATCGAGATGAACCTCTTCCTTGCGCGGCGCGCGGCCATTATAGCCGATCACCACCACCTGAGCGAGATCGGGTTGCCCCTGCAGCGACACCCATCCGGTGTCGGGAAACTGCCGACGATACTCCTCAAATTCAGCCGTCATGTGCAGGGCATCGGTGGTTCGGAGCAGATCCGCGCGAAGCATCGGCGGCATAGGCGTCCGGGCCCACCCCCGCGTGGATTCATAAATCTCATAGGCTTTACGGTAGGCGATGAAGGCATTGTTGAGATCGCCCGTCGCCTCGTACAACACACCGGTCAGATACCGGGCAAACGCATCCTCCCGATATCCGTCTTTTTCTTTGGCACTGTCCGACAGCACGTTCAATCGATGGTCGATCTGCCGCGCCTCGACGGCGGCCTCCATCAGCTGCCCCATCGCCGCATAGTTGAGCGCCTTGATGACGTTGATCATCACATGCTCGTACGGGTCACCTTCGTAGGGCAGCATGGTGTCGTTGGTAAGGAACGCGGCGGTTTCAGTACGGATGGTCCGGGTATACAGCCGTTCCACTTCCAGCGAGGCCTGTTCCAGCAGGCTGTTACTCTGCACATAGTCCCCGGCCAGATGGAGCGTCATCCCGCGATCCATGCTGTACAACAGGCGATTACGCGGGCCGTATTCGGATTCGGCCTGCGCCATGACGGCGTCCGCCCGCCGGGGGTCATTCGCCAGCAAACTCTGGTCGATGAGGAGATAATGATTGGCGGAAAACCCGCACCCGGACAGGGTCCACAACAGGCCCATGAAGACCACGCGCATCCAGGGGAGAGAAATGAAACGGCCTCCCTGAAGGGAGGCCGTGGTCGATGGGGAGTGGCGTCTCAACAGAATACGTCGGGCTAAAAAATCGTTCGTTTCTTCTCGACGACCTTCTTGATTTTCTTCTGCCCGAACCAGGCCTTCACGTTGTTCTCCATATCCACCATTTCCAGGTCGATCTGATAGAAGACCGCTTTGGCCCCGTCCTGTTCATCCAGAATCGTGGAGATGCTCCCGCGCATCATGTAGTCCGCGCCGATTTCTTTGCCGGGAGCTTTCTGTGTGTCTTCACGGGCGTGCACGGCCTGCTCGCGCCGCTCTTCCCGTACCTCTTCCCGCTCGCCCTTACCGGCGACGAACGTCACTTTCTGCGAGTTCGTCAGTTCCCGCTCCAGGTCACTGATGAAGGTCTGCACATTAATGTGTTCATGGCTCTTGTTGAGGACCGTTCCGACGATGACGACCGGCTGGCGAGTCTTGCCCTTCGTGAAATTGCCGAGCCAGGGATTGCCCAGGGCTTCTCGCACCATGGCTTCAGCCACCATTTGTGAATCGGTGTCGTTCCAGCGCCCGCTGAGGTCCGTGACGATGCCGGTATCGACGCGCGTCACTTTTGTTTCGTGCCCACATCCGCTCACCGCCGCGGCCACAGCCACCAGCGCCGCCGTCGCGAATGTCCGGCCCACTGAACGATCCCGCCACTCGATCATGCTCTCTCCTCCTGGTCTGCGCGCACCGGCACGTCCGATTACTTCGTCGCCTGCTTGTCTTCTTCCTTCTCCAGACGATCGAACAACCGGTCGGCATTCTTTCGCACAAAGTCGCGGACCTGGCCGTTCAACTCCTTCGCCTGCTCCAGATTGTTCTTCATGTCTTCGAGGCTCAGCTTGGTGAGGACATAATAGGTGCCGGACTTCTCATCTTTGTACCGATCCATCGGCTTCACACCGTTCAGGGTGACTGCCGAGAAGGTCTTCACCGCCCGTTCGATGTTCTGTTCTTCACTGTTGCGGGAAAAATCGCCGGCGGTCGTCGAGGCTGCATAGTCGCGCATGAGATAGGCGGTGTAGGTTTCGAAGGTTTTTGCGATTTCCGCGCGGCTGCGGTTCTCAGCCGTGTCCCAGGCTAAGGGTTCGTTCCGCACGCCCACCACCGACCCGACACCATAAAAAGACTTATCGCTCTTTTCGTTGAAGGCGCCTGATCCCTTCTTGACCCAGTTCGGAGGACCGCCGCAGGCAGTCAGCCCGATGAGGAGTACGAGCGCCAACGCGCTGCCGGTGAACTTGGAAAAAGCCCCCTCTACTCTGCGCATACGATTCCTCCTTGGTGTGACACAGCTGAACGCTGACGGCTTCGTGGTGTGTGGCAAGATGATGGGAGAGAGACGTGTGTGGCTCACTGTCACCCGACACAGTTGGGCGAAAAAATCAGATTTTATGCTAACATGCACCCCTAAGACTGTCAACGCGCAACGACTGTTCCGGTTGACGGCGGACTCGATCCATCTACCTAGACACAGGTTTTTACGAAGGAGACAGACACATGGCTGACGTGCAGATTGAAGACGGCATCATTAAAGTGGTTCAACTCGATATCCAGGATCCCAAAGCCGCCGCCGTGTTGGCGGAATACCCCCAGGTCCGCTGGCCGGAAATCACTCGCCGGGCGTTGAAGATTGGGTTGGGGTATCTGAAAGGCGGAGGAAAAGACTAGCAGTGCGTTGAGAAACCGTGCGCCGCGCAGCAAAACAAATCGCTGCGCAGGACACAAGATCGGACCTGGATACCTGCAGGCTGGTCAGAAAGCCCGTCCAGCAAGGCCGCAGCGAGTGAAAGCCCGAGGCGTACCCTTGCGGTACGTTGAGGGCCTGAACGAAGCGAGAACGCCGCTAGCGGGCTTTCTCAACAGCCTGCTAGGGAGCGGGTTTATCGGCTGGAGGAGCGCTGGATTGAACGGCGCGAATCGCGCGTTCACTCTGTCCCCCCAACTCCAGATATCGACGGAACGCGTCGACGGACTTTTGCGGTTCGTTCAAATGGTCGGCGTACAGCGCGCCGAGCGAGAAATAGACATCTCCGTAGGCCGGATTCACCACTAATGCCTGCTGCATGGCCTGCTCAGCTTCCTGGTACTGCCCCTTCTTTTCGAGGGCCAGTGCCAGGGAGTAGTGGGAGTCGGGATTCTGCGGCGCATGTTGCACCGCCGCGCGGGCGGCAAGCAGCGACTCCTCCAGATTCGGCAGCACTTCCAAGCGGATGTAACTCTTTAATACGTAGGCATCGCCGAAGGACGGATCGTAGCCGATCGCGCGGTTGAGCCGTTCCAACGCCTCTTCGGCCGACTTTTGTTGCTGCAGCAATGCAAAGGCCTGTTCATATTGAATACGGGCCTCCCTCGTGCGGTCCGCCTCACTCGTCGGTTCCTTCCCGGCCTGGAAGGCGCCTTTTCGTCCTTCAATCAGAATGACGTCGCCGTCGCCCTCCAACTGCACGAACTGCGGGTGCTGCGCCCCTTTCGTCGCCGCCTCCACGTCCTGCCTCACCTGCGCCGCGAGTTCGCTGGCCATGAGCCAGCCGTTCTTATTGAGATCGGCAGCCCCGTTCAGACCGGCAACCAATGCCGTTACAAAAGCGCTCTGGCCCGGAGCACGTCCGACCGCCTCCTCTTTCTCAGCCGCTGTCAGAACCTGAACGGCTCGTTTTTCCGTGTCATCTTCGGGCGACAAACGGCCTTCGAGTGAAAGCGGCTGCGGCGCGGTCACCTCCCACCCCCGGATGTTCGCGTCGAACAACATCAAGATGTGTTTGGAAGCGGATCGCCGGCTGAATTCTTTGAGCTGATCGAACGTGATGGCTTTGGCGGGATTGTTCAGCTGCGCATCCCAGGGAACCAGGTAGCCCAATTTCTTGGATTGAGAATCCTGAGTGATCCCGGCATGCCCGGCAAAAAAGAACAGCACGCGATCCTGACGCCCTACTTTGCGAGGTAAATAATCGTTGAGAATCTGGAGCAGATGTTTGGAACTTGCCTCTTTATCCTGCAACTCGATCACTTCATCGAACCCGAGCCCCCGCAAGGCCGCCGCCACGGCATGCGCACTCTCCAACGCGCCGGGCACCTTCGGCGCCACGAGGTAGTTTTCGACACCGACCACGACCGCCCAGGACTTGTAATAGAGTCCTTCCGGCTTTCCGACCTGCGCGTGGGCACTGGAGAGAATTCCGACCGTTCCAGCGGCGCACATGGCCACCAGGCATACGAACATCCGACGAAGACGGGGGAATTTAGACGAGCTCATGAAGGGGTAATCCAGTGAAGTGCGACGGATTCAGCGTACCCTCGTCTCCTCCTGACTGTCAAGAAAGGCGGAGTGCTCCGGCCTTGCGCCATGCGGTCTTCGCCTGCGTCTGGAACCGTCTCACAGGGGCGCTGAGGGTTGCAGTTCTTTTCCCCCGTCCGCATAATGCCGGTGATGATTGAACCGCGCGCCGGACAGGCCCGCGCTTTGTGGAGGCATGGCACCGATGGACGAGAAGATCGATACCCTACTGAAAGAAGGACGTGTCATTCAGCCGACCGCCAAGACCAAGGCGGCCGCTCATATTCAGGACTATGACCAGGCTTACAAGGCCTCCATCGCCGATCCGGAAGCGTTCTGGGGCGGTGTGGCCAAGGAGCTGGATTGGTTTTCGCCGTGGAGCAAGGTGCTCGACTGGAACTACCCCTGGGCGAAATGGTTCGTCGGCGCGACCTGCAATATCGCCTATAACTGCCTGGATCGCCACGCGAACACGTGGCGGCGTAACAAGGTCGCCATCATCTGGGTCGGCGAGAACGGCGAGGAACGCATCTTCACCTATGGAGAACTGTTGCGTCAGGTCAACCGGTGCGCCAATGCCCTCAAGGCGATCGGCCTGCAACAGGGCGATCGCGTCACCATCTATCTCCCGAAAATCCCGGAGCAGGTCGTCGCCATGCTGGCCTGCGCCCGCATCGGCGTGATCCATAGCGTGGTCTATTCCGGCTTCAGCGCCCCGGCCCTCGCAAACCGCATCCAGGACGCCGAAGCGCGCGTCATCATCACAGCGGATGTCGGGTACGATCGCGGGAAAACCATCAACCTCAAGGGCGTCGTCGACGATGCCGTGCGAACCTGCCCTTCCGTCGAAAAAGTGGTGGTCGTGCGACGCGAATCTCCAGGCGTCGCCCTCGCGGCTCCCAAAGAAATCGATTGGGTCGAGTGGCTGCACGCACAGAGCGCCGTCTGCCAGGCAGAACCGCTCGATGCGGAGACCCCGCTCTACATTCTCTACACCTCGGGAACGACCGGTAAACCCAAAGGCGTCGTGCATGTGCATGGCGGCTATATGGTCGGCACCTACATCACGACCAAATATGTGTTCGACCTCAAGGAAGAAGACGTCTACTTCTGCGTCGCCGACCCAGGCTGGGTGACCGGACACAGTTACATCGTCTATGGCCCGCTGTTGAACGGCGCCACGATCCTCATGGCCGAAGGCAAACCCGACTATCCGAACCCCGGCCGCTGGTGGGATTTGATCGCCCGCTACGGCGTCTCGATTTTCTACACCACGCCGACGGCGGTTCGGCTCCTAATGAAGTACGGCGAGGACTGGCCCAGGAAATACGATCTCTCCACCTTGCGCATCCTCGGCAGCGTGGGCGAACCCATTAACCCCGAAGCCTGGGAATGGTTCTACCGGGTGACCGGCAGCGACAAGCCGATCATGGATACCTGGTGGCAGACCGAAACCGGTTCCATCCTGATCACGCCCCTCCCGTCCGTTCCGCTGAAGCCGGGATCGGCCACCAGACCGTTTCTCGGCATCGAGGCCGACGTGGTGGACAAGCAAGGGAACAGCCTGCCGAACAATGCCGGCGGCTTTGCCGTCATCAAGAAGCCTTGGCCGTCGATGATGCGGACCATCTATAAAGACCCCGATCGCTACAAGGTCTATTGGAACACGATCCCCAACTGTTATACGGCGGGGGACGTGTGCCGGAAAGATAACGACGGGTACATGTGGTTCATGGGCCGCGCAGACGACGTGATTAAAGTCGCCGGCAACCGCATCGGCACGGCGGAAGTCGAAAGCGCCCTGGTCAGCCACGAGGCCGTGGCCGAAGCGGCGGTCATCGGCAAACCGCATCGCACCGCCGGCGAAGCGATCAAGGCTTTTGTCATCTTGAAACAGGGCTACCAGGACTCGAAAGAGTTGGTGCAATCGCTCAAAGACCATGTGCTGAAGGAGTTGGGGAAAATCGCGGTGCCGAAAGAAATCGACATCGTGCCGTCGTTGCCGAAGACCAGGTCCGGCAAGATCATGCGGCGGGTCCTCAAGGCCAAGGAGTTGGGGCAGGACGTGGGCGATATTTCGACGATCGAGGACTGAGACGATTCGTCTTCAGTCAATGCATCATCTTTCATTGTGTGCATGGAGGCCGGTCATGCAGAGGCAGAGCGAGAAGCAGAGTGTGGTGTGGTCGACGGTGATGGGATTTGTGCTGCTGGGAGGAGTCATCCCCGTCGCGGCCGCCGAGGACACCAAGAAGCCGGCTGAACAGGCCGCACCAGCAGCCAAGAAGACTCCCGAGAAAAAGGCGACCGCGAAGAGCGGAAGTCAGAAGGCGAAACCGGCGGCCACCGCCAAAGGCCAGGCCCCCAAGTACACTTCGGCAGAAACGGCAGCCAAGGCACAAGCCTGTTTCGGAGAAGCACCGAAAATCCAATCGGTCACGCCGGATGAAGCCAAAGCAGGCGAGAAGGTGACGATCTCGGGCAGAGGATTCGGTCCCGCCCCCTGCCTTCGCTCTCTGTCCTTCGGTCCCGGGTATCCCGCCGCATTCACATTCGTCAACGATACCCAGATCACCGCCACCGTGCCGACCGGCAGACGCAAAGGCATGGCCATGATGACCGTCACCACCGCTTCCGGGGAAGATTCAAAGGCATTTCTGGTGAAGTAGTTCTGCCTTACTGGGCTTGCCCTCGCGCGTTCGCGCAAAATCAGCTGATCAGACTCTCATAGCATGAAGAGGCTCAACGTACCGAAGAAAGTACGTTGAGCCTCTTCATTTACCGCGACCTTGCCACATGTCTCTTTTGACTCTCCTGCCGTGATCGTTCGGCTCAGCCTCATAGGAGCAATTGAGGCAACCTGACGATGGCTTCACGGAGCCTTCCGCAATGGCTCTCACATTGTTTGACGATTGTGGCACGATTGTATACCATATCGTCACACAATGAGGTGCATCATGAAGTTCATCACCGTGCGAGATTTGCGTGGACGCTCAGGCCAAGTGTGGACGAAGCTGGCACGCGAGCGCGAGGTCATCCTGACATCGAACGGCAAGCCGATTGCCATTCTGTCGGCTGTGACCGAAGATACGCTCGAGGAGTCCCTTGCTGCCGTACGACGGGCTCGATCGGTCGCTGCGGTCGAACGACTCCAACGGCAATCGGTCAACTCCGGCACGGACACGCTCTCCCCAGCCATAATCAATCTCGAGATTACATCGGCGCGAAAGGCTCGTCGCCGGTGAAGGTGGTGGTAGACACGAACGTCCTGGTCGCCGGACTCTTGTCTCCATTCGGTCCACCCGGTGAAATCGTCAGGATGATCGCCGGAGGAAACCTCTGTTTATTTCTGGATGCCCGTATCCTCACCGAATACGCCGATGTCCTCAAACGCCCGAAGTTTCGCTTCGACAAAGACCTGATCCAGATATTGCTTGATCAAGTCAAAGCTGATGGACACAGTGTGGCTGCACGTCCGTTATCAAACAGGCTGCCTGATGCTGCAGATGAATCATTTCTTGAAGTCGCTCTCGCGGGTAGCGCCCATTGCCTCATCACGGGAAACACCAGGCACTTTCCCACATCCCGGCGACAAGGCATGCGCGTACTGTCTCCTCGTGAATTCCTCGAGTACTTTCGGCAGAAGAATCAACCGCGAAAGGGCTAAGCATGCGGAGAAGTCAGTATGCAGAGGCTCGCCGACCATCTCCACCGTTCCGGCGAGGATTCGAAGCCGTTTTTGTGAAAGTAGTCCTGTCCGGCTGTCTCCCTATAAGCCAGACCCGTTTTGGTTCGCCGTACGCTTCGCCTCTGCTTGGCGCGAAACTCGTTCCGTCAGCAGCGCTCGAATGGAACGTCGAACAGTCCCCGCCACTCACCTTGGTCAGGCCGCTTCGGCTCAGCAAGGATCGGAGCACAAAACAGCTCTGATCCCCGCTTCAGCAGCCCAGCCAGGATACATATGGAGTGTGGAGCAGTAAAAAGACTCTCGCACGCAATGTTACCTGGCACTATCCTAATGGCGCCTCCCTTCGTCCTAGCTTACCCACTGACCGCCCTCCCGCCTGCCCAGAATGAGTCGCAGGCACCGCTGAAATTCAGAGTGGCCCTGCTTCCTTCCTCTCTAACGTTTGACATGAGCGAAGGAAGGGTTAAGTTTCACTTCGTCTTTAACCTGCGTAAGAGCTTCCCAACGCTATCATCGTAGGCTAAAGGCGACGTGAAGTCCGCGTACATCTTCCCGACCAAGAATGCTGGTAGCTCGCACTTCTCATAGAGTAGGGGCAGTACGGCAAGCTCGCCAGTTGCGATCTCGCGATTGATGGCGATCTCGAGCTCACGCTCGACCCATGGCGACCTGATGGATCTTGGGGAAAGTACGACGCCTATGTACTTTGTCTTCTTGAGGCCTTCTTCGATCTTCTTTGTTAGCGAGTCACCGATCATGATTTCGGCTTCGTCCAGCCAGACTTCCTTGACGCCGTGAGATTCGAGGCGTGACTTGAGACCCCTGACAAAGGGCTTGTCGGCACTTGTATGGCTCAGGAAGATGCCATGATATGCGCCACGATTAACGTCGGCGGCGCCAAGTCCGAGCGCGCAGGCGATCAGGACGTTTGTTGCCTCTTGGGTCGGGGGCGGCGTGAGCAGCCAAGCCGTAGAGCCTCCGAGCTGGACGCACCCGCCGAGGGAGTAACCCTCGAGCGACTCTGCAAAACTTTCCAACTTGTCGTCGAAGTCCGAGAGGCAGAGACTCCATCCATCCTTCTGAAGTTGTTCAAAGTAGGGTTGAAACTCACCCACCCCAGCCTTGAGAGTCAATCGCCTCGATTTCTTCTCGTGCAGAATCGCAGTGTCGACGAGCCTCTTGGCTATCGTACTTGCGTATCCGCTATACAAACTCCGCAATCCAAAGAACTGGATATGCTTCTGCCGGGCGAGTAGCCAGATTACGCGGGTTCCCTGCTCAACCGCGACGGAAAGTTCTTTTGATCGATCGTGTTGATCATATGCGCTGTCGAAATCGTAGTCGTTGTTCTCGGTCTTTAGGTCCCAAAGTTCCTTTTCAGAGGCCGAATGCTTCGTGGATGCGCCAAACAAGAAGTGTGAGTAGCTCTCTGGATTGATGATGATCGTGTCATATTCGTAAAGTGCATACGCCGCTTTGTCTGATGCGATTTCGGGACGACAAAGGCCGAGCACGTCAATCTTCGTATCGGGTATCTCGCTTCCCTTGTAAGTGAGTCCCACGAGAAGAACATTCTTCGGCATAGGTCGCTACCTCGATGGTATGTGTGAACCCTAACGCCTGAATTAAGCCGACCCGCGAAGCGGGCTCGGCTTGAATGTATTGTTAGACCGCAGCCTAGCGCGTATTGCCATGGCTGGCGCAATAAGGATGAACCAGCAGCATATCGGCCGAATGAAGATCGCTGAGCCCATTATTAGAATGTCCCAGTCGAGCAAGATCTCCGACCCGAGCACATAGCAATCTCCACGAGGAGGGCAACCGATCTGGTCCATGAATCGGCGCTCCAAGACCCAAAGCATGCGCGGCAAGAAAGCCAAGCCCAGCCACCAAAGCCATTTGATCAGATGCCAGGTTATTCTCATGCGGCTTACAATGATTAGATGTATCCGCATATGCTGCGGATCGTCGATTGCCTACCGTATAACCCGCCTCTGATTTTCTCGCAGATGAACTGTAGGACCTTTTATATTCAACGGTTTCTGAGGGCGATCATCTCTCAGGCCACGTGTTGCTGAACACGTTTCTCGATTTCCGGTCCGATGGTACGTTTGGCGATTCTGAGATCGTACTCACTCTGAAGTCCAAGCCAGAGTTCGGAAGACGTGCCGAAGTATTTGGCCAAACGAAGGGCCGTGTCAGCGGTAATGGCGCGCTTTCCGTTCACGATGGCACTGATCCGGCCAGGTGGGACCCCAATCTTACGCGCAAGCTGATTGATACTCACGGCCAGCGGTCGCATGAATTCTTCGAGCAAAATCTCTCCAGGATGGATTGGATCAAGCATTTTTTCGTGCCATGCTGTGGAAGATCGTTCGACCTTAACCCGGACTATTCATGAATACCTGCTCCGGCGTCCGATCCTCTCGCCCGGCGAGGCTGTTCTCGTTCGGCCTCCTCGACGGACTGCGAGTACGCCTGCGTCGGCCTCACATGCGAGCAGCCTCGGCGGGCTTCCGTCTCGAACGCCTCGCGGCGGCATTCATGAATAATCCGGGTTAAACCCAGTTTTCGACTCGAAGACCTGGGATACGCCGAAATTCGCGCAGATTATTGGTCACGAGCCGAGCGCCGAGACTGATCGCATGCGCAGCGATCAAGAGATCCATTCCGCCAACAAGTGTGCCTTTTACTTCCAGTGAAGCGCGAATTCGTCCGTAGATCCGCGCTGCCTCTCTATCGAAATCAGCGACCTCGAGCGGGGCGACGAATTGCTCCAGTGCTGCGCGATTGCGAACGTGACTCCGGCTCTTGGCAACACCATAGTCCAGTTCGGCCAATGTGATGATTGAGATCCCGATGTCTCCAACGGGAAATGTGTGAAATCGCTCGAGGACAGAGGAGGGCTGTTTCTTAATCAAATAGATACAGATATTGGTATCGAGCATGACCTTCATGAAAATGGACGTGTGCGCTTCTGCGCCGCCGGCTGTTTACGGCCCTTCTCCATGAAGTCCTTCGTAAATTTTCCCAGGCTCTCGTCCAAGAGCGACCACGATTTCTTTTTAGGACGGAGCACGAGAGTGTTGCCCTTTCGCTCTATCTCGACTTCATCCCCTTCGAGATGAAATTCCCTTGGGATTCTGACTGCCTGGCTGTTTCCGCTCAAGAATACGCGCGTCGTCTTTTTTGTCACGACAATTCCTTTCCGCCGAAGTATATACGGAAGGATATACAGATAGACCTGTGCTGTCAATCTTGACCGGGACTTGCATCCAATGTTTCAGATCAATCCCCGTCGCTTCAGATAATCCGTATCGATGACCGGACTGGGTTTGGGTGGGAGGATGCCGCGCTCCTGGAGCAGGCGCTCTACGTATTTCCCGATCAGGTCCGATTCCAGGTTCACCTTGTCGCCGACCTGTTTCAGGCCGAACGTGGTGACTTTCGCGGTGTGGGGAATGATCGAGACGACAAAGGAGCGGTCGGTCACGTCGTTGATGGTGAGACTGATGCCATCGACCGTGATCGATCCCTTCGGGACACAGAGGCGCAGAATCTCCGTCGGCGCTTCAATCTCCAGGATCAGCGCATTCCCGTCCTGATGCCGGCTCCGGATAGCGCCGATCCCGTCCACGTGCCCGGACACCATGTGCCCGCCGATGCGCTCGTTCAACTTCATGGCGCGTTCCAGATTCACGGGCGAGCCGGACGTGAGACCGCCGAGCGTCGTCACCGCGAGGGTTTCAGGCGAGACATCGACCGAGAAGTCATGGTCGGTTCTGGCGACCGCCGTCAGGCAGGTGCCGTTCACACTCACGCTGGCGCCGATGGTAAGGTCGCTCATGATCGTCGAGGCGATGATGGTCAGACGCGTGCCGGCCAGCCCCTTATTCAGTATGGAGATCGCGCCCATCTCTTCCACGATGCCGCTGAACATGGCTTACGCTCCCTTGCGAGTCTTCAAGAGATAGAGACAAAAACCCAGTAGTCCGATGCCGCCCACGACGGCAATGCCGCGCTGCAGCGTTTCGATAAAATCCGTGTCCATCCTTCTCCGCTTCCTTTTGAAAAATGTGGCCGCCCCCAGGCGAAAAGCGGCGGCATTATAGCACTACCGCGAGAGAGTTCTCATCGTGGCCCAGAAGGCGATGGCCGCAAGGATCTGGAGACCGGCAATCACGGCAAAGGCCCCCTGATAACTCACATGGGCGATCAGAAAACCGGCCAGCAGCGGCCCGCTGGCATGGCCGATATCCATCACCGTCCCCTGCATACCCATCCCCGCCCCCAATCGCTTGAATTCGGAACTGTCTGCGACCAGCGCGGCGGACGACGACGACACCACCGCCTCTCCGAATCCGAACCCGGACGACAGCACCAGCAACAGGGCAAATGAGCCGACATGGGGCATGCTGATGAACGTCGCAGCACAAATCAGGAGACCGATCACAATCAACGGCTGCCTCCCCACCCGGTCCGACACGCGCCCCATCACCGGCTTGGAGAGAAACGACGTCACCGCCTGCACACTAAACAGCAGCCCCACCTGTCCCGCGTTGAGGCCGACTGAAAGACCATACAGCGGCAGGAATGCCATCAGGGCGCCGTTGGCCACCATCTTGGCGGCATCTGTTGAACTGGTGATCAACACCTTCCGGTTGCGCGCCACGGCGAGGAACCTTTTCCCCATCTCAGCCATGACCGGTGCCAAACCCCGCTCGCGCACGCGCGGTGGCGGTTCATCCAGATGGAGACTGAAAAAGATCAGGATCGCGATACAGCCGAACACTCCGGCCGTCACGAAGGCCGTGGGAAATCCTGCCGTGTAGGCCAACCAGCCACCCAGGAACGGGCCGAGCAGAGAACCGGATTGGGTGCAGGCCGTATAGGTTCCCAGCGCTGCGCCGCGCCGTTCCTTATACAGATCGGCCACGGTGGCCAGGGCACTCGGCGCGAAGATGGCCGTGGCCAGGCCATGCACAAACCGCAGCGCCGTAAGCGCGTTGAGATCCGAGATGAAGGGGTAGATGAACGGCGGCAGTCCGAACGCCACCACGCCGATACGCAGCAGCATCTTCCGTCCATAGATATCGGAAAGGGCGCCCGAGGGTAATTTCAGCAACACACCGGTGATGGTCGAGACCGACACGATCAACCCGATCCGCTCAGGGCCTGCACCCAGCGATTCTGCAAAGAGGGATAAGACCGGCATGCGGACAAGGTTGTAGCTGATGAAGCAGAACACGCCAAGGGTGCAGAGGTAGAAAAAACTGCGCGAGGTGGTCATGGATGTCTCATCAGGGGGTTGGGCGAAGCGATTCGACAGGATTGTGCAGACCCGCAAGGGCGGCTTTCAAGAAGGCCACCTCGTCATCCGGCAGAGCCGGTGGATCCGTGGCTTCAAACAGGACCTGCTCGGGATGTTCGCGCATCGCGCCACCCAACCGGCGGGCGGCATCGAAGGCTTTCAGGATCTGACGATTCACCACATTCCCGATCAGCGGACGGAGCAGCGACAGCATCCCCGACAAGAAGCGATTGTCGAGTCGCAGGTACGCGACCATCGTACTGTCGATCGATTCGACTCCCCGGTTGTCGGTCACAGGGTGCAGGCTCAATAAGACCACGGCCTTGCCGCTCACCCGCGGGAGAAACCGTCCGTCATGGCTTCCTTCGACGTAATAGATACGCGTCGCAGGATCCCGAAACAGGGACTGGACGATCCCTTCCGTGCCTTCCCCGTCGGTGGCCCAGAACTCCCCCTGCCCGCGCTGCTCGGCCTTATACAGCCCGAGATCGAGGCGGTTGACCAGCATGGCGGCCATCACCGGATGATCCAGGAGATAAAGGAAGACCGGTTGCGGCAAAGGCGTGCGTTGTGGTCCGACTTTATTGGCGGTGGTGTAATGCGTGACGATCGGCTCGAGTCGGCAGGCCCAGGCGGCCTCGACTTGGTCCAGCGGAAAGACGACACCGGCATGGTGTGCGGGAAGGGAGCACCGGTCCGGTTCAGTTCGCCCGACGGACGCGAGGACCGCCAGCCCGGCTGTGAGCACGACCCCGATCAGGCCGGCTCGTCGCGCGACCGGCCTGAACCTGCTCATGAAGGCCGTTGCGGCACTGAGAGGGTCAGCTGAGCGGGGTAGAGTTGTCCGGGGTCTTGTCTGAGACGCGCCTGCCGCAGCAGCGTGTCGACCTGTGGCGTGACGACGCCCTCGAAGGAAACCTGCCCATCGGTGGTGATGATGACCGGCTTCGACAGATCGACAAGGTCTTCGTTCAGGAACAACGTGTATTGCCGGACACGATCAGTCTTGACCTCGATCCGGTTCGGCCCGGCCACCTGTGCGATCAACCTGGCGTAGGTGCGATGCCGGATGTCGTCGTCCCGTTTATCGACCAGATCCTCTGAAAAGGAGGCGATCTGGTCCGTCGCATCGATCCGTACCCAACCGAACGGCAGCAAATGGCTGGCGTCACGCACCACCGTCAGCGCCTTCGGGACCGGCGTCCGGCGCTGATCGTCGAACCACTTCACCAGATCGGGAAGTTCTTCACGCGGAAAAAAGTGGCCCCCGGCCATCGCATGGGTGCGATCATGCTCGCGATAGATGTAGGGGTATCCCAGGTTTTTCAGTTCTCCTGCCAGCTTCCGGCTCAACTCCACCGGCATCACCTGATCCTGTGATCCGTGAATGATATAGGTCGGCGTCGTGCGGAGGTTTTCCAGAAACGGAAACAAGACGTCATCGATTCCGCTGGCCATCGGCGCAAGTCCGGCAAACAGGGGCGCATGATGCATGCCGATCAGCCAGGCGCCGATACCGCCGTTGGACATGCCGCTCAGGAAGATGCGGTTGGGATCGATCCGGTACCGCTGCTGCACGGCCTGCACGGTCGCCAGCACCAGATCTTCCGCGCGCCTGGTGAACCAGGCTCCGGCAGGATACGTCGGACAAGCAAGGATATAGCCCTCGCCCAAGCGTGATTTCCATCGATCCAAGTAGGCCTCGCCGGTGAATCCTGCGCCATGGAGACAGACGATCAGGGCATAGTCTCTGGTCGGTTCATAACTCTGAGGAACGGACAGACTCAGCCGATACGGTCGTTCGCGGACGACGATCTGCTCATCCGGCAGGAGTCCCACGGGCTGCAACCCGTGAGGCGGACCTTTGCGCAACAGTTCCTGTACGACCTGCACCGTCGCGTCCGGTCGCTGCACAATCGACGCGAGTACGGTGCGCTGCTGTTCGGCATCCTGGGTCGTGAGATATTGCCAGACCTGCGAGGCCAGGTCGGTCGAGGCCCCCTCCTCCGCGGCGTGGGTGGCCGGAATCGAAAGACTCGCCCATAGCAGGCACGAGAAGAGAACCGGGAGCAGGAAAAGTCTGCGTTGGTGAAATCGGCCGAAGGGCCGGAAAGAATGTCGCACAACGCTCCTAGCGAGTCGAGAAATCAGCCTGTATCAACATATCACGCCCCACCGGCTCGATGCGCAGATTCTTCAGGGGTACGGCATTCTGAAGTCGGTGCGGCGACTGCCCGCCGAAGATTCCTTTCGCATCCTGCCCGCCGAGCAGCAACGGGGCGACATAACACATCAATCGCTGGGGCAATCCGGCTTGCAGCACGGCCGCGTTCAGGTCGCTGCCGCCTTCGACCAAGACCGTTGTGACGCCGAGCTGACCGAGGCGCGCCCACAACACCGGCAAGTTCACATGGCCACCAGCCTTCGGTAAGACCAACACATCGATCCCCCTCTTCCTCAGAAGCGCAATTTTACGCCCTGAAGCTGCCGTTGTCGTAGCGATCAACGTGTGAGCCGTCTGCTGGTCCTGCAGCACCTTGGCCTTGAGGGGAATACGCAATCGACTATCGACCACAATGCGCAACGGCTGCCGCGGAGCCAACCGCGCCGGGTCGTCGATCAGCCGGGCGGTCAACTGTGGATTGTCGCGTAACACTGTGCCGATCCCTACCAGAATGGCATCCGCATCGGCGCGCAATCGATGAGCCTGCTGTCTGGCGGCCTCATCCGTAATCCATTGCGACTCGCCCTTCGCAGTGGCGATCTGCCCGTCCAGCGTCATCCCGGCTTTCAGGATCGTAAACGGACGGCCGGTCTGCACCCAATGAAGATAGGCTTCATTGAGCTGCCTCGCATCGGCCTCGCAGCAACCGACATCGACACGAATTCCCGCCCGCGTCAGCTGCGCAACCCCATTGCCCTTCACCTGCGGGTTGGCATCGACCATGGCCACCACGACGCGGCGGACTCCGGAGGCAATGACCAGCGGAACACAGGGTGGAGTGCGTTTTTTGAGATGACTGCAGGGTTCGAGGGTGACGTAGAGGGTGCCGCCTTTAGCCCGTGAGCCGGCCTGGCTGAGGGCGATGACTTCGGCATGTGGACCGCCGGCTTTGCGATGGGAACCCTGACCGACGATCCGGCCGCGGGTCACCACCAATGCGCCGACCATGGGATTCGGGCTGGTGGATCCCCGGCCCTTCGCCGCGAGGCGAAGCGCCAGGGTCATGTATTCACGATCGCGGGAAGACAACCTCACCGTTTCGTACGCTTGGGGCGACGGACCACACGCTTGGCGGCGGGCCGTTTCTTCACCGGCGCATGCGTTGCGGACTTCTTGGCCGGCTTGGATTTCGCCACCCGCTTGGTGCTCGGTTGAACTTTCTTCGGCTTGGCTTTTTCCGTTTCAGCCTCCGCCAGCGCCGCCTGTGCCGCAGCCAATCGCGCAATGCCGACCCTGTAGGGCGAGCAGCTCACATAATCCAGGCCCAACTGATGACAGAATTCCACGGAACTGGGATCGCCGCCATGCTCGCCGCAGATGCCCAACTTGATCGTGGGACGGGTTTTGCGTCCGCCCACAATGGCCGTGCGCATGAGCGATCCGACGCCTTCCCGATCCAGCACCGCAAACGGATCGCTGTCGAGAATATTGGCCGTCTTATAGAAATCGATGAACTTCGCAGCGTCGTCGCGGGAGAACCCGAACGTCGTCTGGGTCAGATCGTTCGTCCCGAAGGAGAAGAACTCGGCCTCCTCCGCGATACGATCGGCGGTCACGGCGGCGCGCGGCAATTCGATCATGGTGCCGACCAGGTACGACAATTTCACGCCGTACCGCTTCATCGTGTCCGTGGCCACTTCGCGGACCAGATCTTTCTGCGCCTTCATTTCCGAGACCATGCCGACCAAGGGAATCATGATCTCAGGCACGATCTTGGTGCCTTCCTTCGCCAGCTCGCAGGCCGCTTCGATGATCGCGCGCGCCTGCATCTTGGTAATTTCCGGCATCGTAATCCCGAGACGGCAGCCGCGCAGACCCAGCATGGGGTTAAACTCATGCAGCTCTTCCACGCGAGCCAGCAACCGCTTCTTTTCCTCCAACACCGTCGGCGCGCCGCTGGTGAGTTCGAGCTGGGCAATTTCGACCATGAGATCTTCGCGCTTCGGCAGGAACTCGTGCAGGGGCGGATCGAGCAGACGGATCGTGACCGGGAACCCCTTCATCTCGCGATAAAGACCGATGAAATCCTGCTTCTGCAACGGCAGCAGCTGATCCAGATACATTTCCCGCTCTTCGCGTTTCCGCGCCAGAATCATCTTCTGCATGATCTGGATACGGTCTTCGGCGAAGAACATATGTTCCGTACGGCACAGGCCAATACCTTCGGCGCCGAAACTGCGCGCAATACGGGCCTGATCCGGCACATCCGCATTCGCCCGGACCTTCAGCTTGCGCACTCCGTCGGCCCACTTCAGCACCGACTCGAACAATTGGTATTTCTCGGAAGCCGAGGCTTCCATCTTGCCCTGCAACACCTGAATCACTTCTGATTCCACGACGGGAATGTCGCCGCCATACACGTTGCCGGTCGAACCGTTGACCGACAGGTATTCGCCTTCGCGAAACACCTGGGTCCCGATCCGCACCGACTGACTATCCAACACCTCGATTGCTTCACAGCCGGCCACGCAGACTTTGCCCATTTGCCGGGCCACAACGGCCGCGTGGGACGTCATGCCGCCACGCGCAGTCAGAAAACCTAACGCCGCGTTCATGCCGTGAATATCGTCCGGGCTGGTTTCCTGCCGGACAAGGACCACGCGATTGCCCGCGGCTTTCATCTCGACCGCTCGATCCGCCGTCAACGCAAGTTTTCCGGCGGCAGCGCCGGGACCGGCCGGCAATCCCTTGCCGAGCGGCGTGCAGCGCGACTCTTCCTGCGCGTCGAAAATGGGATAGAGATACTGCGCCAGTTGATCGGGCCCGATGCGCTGGAGCGCCTCCTTTTTGGTAATGAGGCCTTCCTTCACCATATCCACCGCAATCCGGACGGCCGCCACACCCGTGCGCTTCCCGACGCGGGTTTGCAACATATAGAGCTTGCCTTCCTGGATCGTGAACTCCAGGTCGAGCATGTCGCGGTAATGGCGCTCGAGTTTTTTGTAGGTCGCTTCGAGATCCTTGTACGCCTGCGGCATGAACTTTTCGAGTTCGTTGACGGGCAGCGGGGTCCGGATACCGGCGACGACGTCTTCACCCTGCGCGTTCGTCAGACACTCACCGAAGAAATTCCGTTGTCCGGTCGCGGGATCGCGCGTAAACGCGACGCCGGTGCCGCTGGTTTCGCCCATGTTGCCGAAGACCATGGCGACCACGTTGACCGCCGTTCCCCACGTCTCGGGAATATTGTAGAGTCGTCGATAGGTCACCGCCCGGGCGCCGTACCAGGAGGAAAACACGGCGTTGATCGCCATGCGCAATTGTTCGAGCGGATCATCGGGAAAATCCCGTTTGGTCTCTTCTTTCACCAGCTCTTTGAAGCTGACCACGAGTTCCTTGAGCGCCTTGGCATCGAGGTGCGTGTCCTGCGTCACGCCGAGATCCCGTTTCTTATGCTTGAGGATGTCCTCGAAATGCTCGCGATTGACCCCCATCACGATGCTGCCGAACATACCGATGAAGCGGCGGTAGCTGTCCTGTGCAAACCGCTCGTTCTTCGTCTTGAGGGCCAGACCGTGCACGGTCTTGGTCGTCAGGCCGACGTTCAAGACGGTATCCATCATGCCGGGCATGGATGCGCGGGCACCGGAGCGCACGGACACCAGCAAGGGATTGTCCGGATCGCCGAAACCGGCCTTCATCGACCGCTCGACCCGCTTCAGGGCCTGCAGCGCTTCGTCCATCATGCCGGGAGGATAGGCCTTGCCGCGTTTGTAATATTCGACGCAGGCTTCGGTGGAAATCGTAAAGCCGGGGGGAACGGACACTTTGAGGTTCGTCATCTCGGCCAGTCCGGCGCCTTTGCCGCCGAGCAGTTCCTTCATGTTGCCGGTGCCTTCGGCTTTCCCATCTCCGAAATAATAGACGTATTTCTTGGCCACGCGACGCTCTCCTTGTGCTATGAGGTCAATGAGTCGGAACCGAATGGCGGGCGGCGGCTTCCAATCGCAGGCGATAGCGGTTCACGGCGTGCCTGGTCACCCGAATGCCGCACACGATGATCCCCACCACGAACGCGCCGACCGCAAACAGGCGGTAGTCCACGAACGGTCCATAATCGAAATAGAACTTTCCGTCTGCGCCCTGTTTGAGTTGTGCGTCTTTTTGAAACGTATGGGTCTTCCCGGTCGGATCGGCGAGGTTGAGCCACTCCGAGCAGAACTGCACCGGGTTCTCCGAACCGGGGACATGTTGGTAGGCCAGTCGTAAGCAAATGTCTTGTCTGGAGTCATAGATATCCGGTGTCCGCACCAGCCGTTCGAAGTTGACGCCGGTCACCCAGATGCCGAAGAGGAACACCGCGTTGCACACCACCATCATGACGACGCTGATGCCGGACGCAAACCGCCGGACCTTGGTCGCCCTCAATTGGGCCGCGGCACTCGCCTCGGGTGACTCAGGAAGGCTCTCTGACGTAGAGTCCAAACGTTCACCATCCGCTACGTCCCTTGTACCATAATCTGGGAGAAATCAGCGAATGACATGAACAAATCGTCGACGCTCTTCAACAGGGAGAGCCGGTTTTCGCGCACCGCCGGATCGTCGGCGTTCACCAGCACCGCATTGAAAAAGTCGTCGATCGGACCCTTCATTCGAACCAGCACATCGAGCGCCTGTCCATACTGCCCGCCGCGCATCGCCGCCGCATAGTCCTGCTGACTGCTCTGCACGGTCTGGTGCAAGGCAGACTCCGCCCCCTCCCGGAAGAGACCGGACTCGACCGGCTTGCGGTCCCACTGTTCCTTCTCGGTCAGCCGGTGGGCGCGTTTGAATCCGACGATCAGCGGATCGAACTCCGCCCGCAGGGTGATCTGCTGCAATGCCTGCATCTTGTCGAAGAGATCCGTCAGGTCGAGGATCTGGCGATCGGCCGACTTCAACACGGCTTCCATCACATCGTCCCGCAACTGATGCGCGCTCTTTCCGTAGAAACGCACCCGCTCGAAGAGAAAGCCGATAACATCGGGGGCGCCGCCCTTGCCTGACTGAGGTGCTGCCGCCACATTCTGGCCGCTCAGCACGTCCTGCGCGGCCCGCATGGCTTGCGCGAGATTCAGCCGTAACTTGCTCTCGATCACGATGCGCACGATGGCCGTGGCATGGCGCCTGAGGGCAAAGGGATCTTCGGAGCCGCTCGGCACCAGGCCCACGAGAAAAAATCCTGCGATGCTGTCCAGGCGGTCCGCCAACGACAGCACTTTTCCCGCGAGCGACTCAGGCAACTCCCCTTCCATGGCGCGAGGCATGTACTGCTCCCGGATCGCCGCGCTGACCACCGGAGATTCGCCGTCATGTTTGGCATACTCCCCGCCCATGAGCCCCTGCAGAGTCGGAAACTCTCCGACGATGCCGGTCAAGAGGTCGGCCTTGCTGAGTTCCGCCGCGCGGCGGCAATCCTGAACCAGTCGATCATCGCCGAGTTGCCCGGCCACATGGGCCGCCATCGCGACGACACGTTGCGTTTTCTGATGCAGGCTGCCGAGTTTCTGGTGGAACGTCACCGCCAGCTCTTTCGCTACGCGATCGACCAACGAGGTCTTGCGATCTTCATCGAAGAAAAACTTGGCATCGGCCAACCGCGCCGCCAGGACCCTCTCGTTCCCTTCGCGAATCAGCTGCATGTTCGACAACTTCATGTTGGTGACGGCGAGGAAGTTCGGTAGCAGCGCGCCCTTTTGATCGACCAGCGAAAAGTACCCTTGATGCTCCTTCATAGAGGTCATGAGGATTTCTTTCGGGAGCGAGAGATAGTGCGGCTTGAAGGAACCCAGAATCGTCAGCGGAGACTCCACCATATAGACGGCCTGCTCCAGCAAATCGTCGTCCTGGTGCAGATGGCCGCGGGCCGACTTGGCGAGCGAGGCCAGCTGGTCGAGGATCATCGCGCGCCGCCGCTCCTGATCCACAATCACCCCATGCCGTTCGGTCTCCTTCAAATAGTGCGCAATCGACTTCACCGCAAAGCCCTTCGGGCTGGACACCTTGGCACCCAGCACCCGATGGCCGTGACTGAGGTTCCCGGCCTTGATCGTGGCGAAGTGAATCGGGAGCACCTTCCCGCCGCACAACGCCACCAGCCAGCGCACCGGCCTGGCGAAGCGCACCCCGGTCTGGTTCCAATGCATGGCTTTGGGAAACGACAGTTTTCCCAACAGCTGCGGCAAGGCCTGCGTCAGAATCGCCGCCACGGCCTGCCCCTTCTCCTGCTTGACCGCGAAGAGATACTCACCTTTCGGCGTCTGCCGCACCTGCAAGTCTTCGACAGAAATGCCCTGGCCCGCGGCAAAACCGACGGCTGCTCTGGTGGGTTGCCCATTTTGATCGAACGCCACCGACTTGGAAGGCCCCATGGCTTCTTTGACCGCCGACGCCTGCTGCCGGGCAAGTCCTTCGATCAACAGCACCAGTCGCCGCGGAGTGCCCATCGTACGAACGGTGCCATAGGTGAGGCGCAGGTCTTTCAGCAGGGTCTCGGCCGATTGCTGCAGAGCGCGCAGGGCCGGGGCGACGAACTGATAGGGCAACTCTTCCGTTCCGATTTCCAACAGGAGTTCCGTGGTCGCCGGAGCCTTGGGGGCTTTGGCAACCTTGGAGCGTGAGGCAGTTTTGGTCATGGTCTTTTTCGTCGGCATCGTCAGGTGCTGGCTACGGATTATTTGGTTGGAACGGGTGAATGAGCGCCGGCGCGCTTGCCGGTCCCGGCCGATTGCTTGATCAAGGGATGTCCCATCGCTTCCCGGTCGGCCAGGTAGGATTCCGCGCAACGACGCGCCAGCGCCCGCACACGGGCAATGTACGAGGTCCGTTCGGTGACGCTGATCGCCCCGCGGGCGTCGAGCAGATTGAACATGTGCGACGTCTTGATGCAGTAGTCGTACGCCGGCAACGTCAGCTTCTTGTCCAGCAACCGCTGGCACTCGCCCTCGAATGACTGGAAGGTGGCCATGAGCATCGGCACCTCCCCCTCTTCGAAGTTGTAACGGGAAAACTCCACTTCGCTGCGGTGATGCACATCGCCGTAGCTCACACCGTCGGTCCAGGCCAGGTCATAGACGTTATCGACCTGCTGCAGGTACATCGCAATACGCTCGGTGCCATAGGTGATTTCGCCCGTGATGGGATTGAGCGGAATCCCGCCGATTTCCTGGAAATAGGTGAACTGGGTAATCTCCATGCCGTCGAGCCGGACTTCCCAGCCCAAGCCCCAGGCGCCGAGCGTGGGGGACTCCCAATCGTCTTGCACAAACCGGATGTCGTGCTTCTTCGGATCGATGCCCAGCTGCTTCAGGCTTTCGAGGTAGAGGCCCTGAATATTGTCGGGGGCCGGTTTCAGCACCACCTGATACTGGTAGTAGTGCTGCATGCGGTTAGGATTTTCGCCGTATCGCCCGTCGGTCGGCCGGCGACAGGCTTGCGGATAGGCGGCGCGCCAGGGCTCCGGACCGAGCGAACGGAGAAACGTGGCCGGATGAAAGGTGCCCGCGCCCATTTCCAGGTCATAGGGTTGGTGGATGACACAACCGCGGTCGGCCCAAAAACGATGCAGGGTCAAAATGAGGTCTTGGAAATTCACCGGGTATCCAGATCTAGCAGCAGTCTGCTGGTGGTGGCTGATGAAAATCAGGCTGAAGCTAGCAAGAACGGTTACAGGGTGTCAAGAAACAGAACCTCCGATTTCAATGAGTTGCATTCACGATTCCGGCACCGGGGAGAGCACATCTCACTCGCCGCTCGGCATCTGAAACGCTTGAATCGCAGCACGCGCTGGTTTATTCTTCAAAAACTTGAGCAACTCACTAGACAAAATCTCCCCGCATGAAGTTCTCCAAGAAAAGCGAATATGGCCTCCGGGCACTGCTCGAATTGTGCGAGACCTATGGCGGGCGTGTTCTCCAGCGCCATGAAATTGCAGAACGGCAGAATATCCCCGTAGAATTTCTCGAACAGATTCTGCTCGCCCTGAAACGCGCCGGCCTGCTGGCCAGTCGTCGAGGAGTCCGGGGCGGCTATTCCCTCATCAAGTCGCCGGAAGAAATCACGCTGGGCCAAGTGATCCGAATTCTGGATGGCCCCCTGGCCCCGATCAGCTGCGTCAGCAAGACCGCCTACCAGAAGTGCGCGGACTGCCCCTACGCAGCCAAACCTTCGTGCCCGCTCCAACAGGCCATGGGTGAGGTGCGGGATGCCATCGCGAACATTCTCGACCATTACACGCTCAGTCGATTCGCCCATTCGAAATAGGCGGAAGGAGCCGAGACCTGCTATGACTCGTCAGATACGTACCATTTATAGCTTTGCAGTCGGCGCCTGGTTGACCGCACTCATACTGGCAACTGCGCCGGTGCAGGCCGCCGAAACCCGTGATCTCATCCTGGCCGCCTACAGCGTGCCGAAAGAAGCCTACGAACGACACATCATCCCCGCCTTTCAACGACATTGGAAACAAAAGACCGGGCAGGATGTACGCGTGCGCAGCTCGTACGGAGCCTCGGGTGCCCAGGCCCGGGCTATCATCGGAGGGTTCGATGCCGATGTCGCCGTGCTCTCGCTGGAAGGCGATGTCGATCAAATCGTCAAGGCCGGCTTGATTACCCATGATTGGAGAAAGGCGCCCCACGGGGGCATGATCTCCGCATCGGTCGTGGCCCTCGGCGTACGCAAGGGCAATCCCAAAGGCATCAAGGGATGGGACGATGCCGCACGTTCAGGCGTGGAAGTTCTTTACCCCAATCCCAAGACCTCCGGCGGGGCCATGTGGGATGTGATCGCGATTTATGGCGCCGGCTTGAAACTGGCGGAACAGCGCGCAGGTGGAAAGCCGATGGCCGCGGATGCAGCGGCCTCGCAGGCCGTGGATCTACTGACCCGCATCCAACGCAACGTGAAGGTCATGGACAAAAGCGGTCGGGAATCGGTGACCACGTTCGAACGCGGCGTCGGCGATGTCATCGTGACCTATGAAAACGAGTTGCTGCCACGCGTGAAGAGCGGACGGCCCTATGAGATCATCGTGCCGGCCGAAACCGTCTGGATCGAAAACCCGGCGGCGGTCGTCGACACCTATGCCGACCGCCACAAAACCAAGGATCTCGCAGAAGCGTTCGTCGCGTTCCTTCACGGACCGGAGGCGCAGGCCGCGTTTGTTGAATTGGGCTTTCGCCCGTTGGATAAGAATGCCGGTACCCAGGCCGCCACGCTTCCACAACCGGCGCGACTCTTCACGATTGCAGAGATCGGCGGCTGGGACCAGGTGAGCAACAAACTATTCGGCGCGCAAGGTCTGTGGACGAAGATTGTCGAAGACGTGACAAGCAAACGATAAATTATGGAAAACTGTTGTGGCACGCAAGAATTCAACTAGCTCGCAGGTACGGCACAACAAGAACATTCTTTCACAGGATGCTCAAAATGCCCGTCCAGCAAGGCCGCAGCGAGTGAAGGGCCGAGGCGTACCCTTGCGGTACGTTGAGGGCCTGAACGATGCGAGAACGCAGTTGGCGGACATTTTCAGCATTCTGCCACGCAGAAAGATCGCATGACCTCGCATCTCTTACTTCGTCTCGCCTTGCGATCCGCCGCGGTCGGCTATGTGCTGATCCTGATCTTTCTTCCTCTCTCGGCGCTGGCGCATCAATCGTTCGCAGCCGGATGGGACCGGTTCATCCAGGATCTGTCGGCTCCCCAAGCTGCAGCGGCGCTCTGGCTCACCGTGGAAACCGCCGCCATTGCGACCGCCATCAATGCCCTATTCGGCACCTTGTCGGCACTGGTGCTGGTGCGCTACGAATTCCCGGGCCGGTGGCTCCTCAACGCCCTCGTTGATTTGCCCTTTGCAATTCCGACCCTGGTTGCCGGCCTCATGATCGCCGCGATCTATGGACCGACCAGTCTGCTGGGCACCTGGCTTCAACAGGGCGGAATGGCGGTGCTCTACAACCAGCCCGGCATCATCCTGGCCATGGTGTTTGTGACCATGCCGTTTACCATCCGCTCGCTGCAGCCGGTGTTGATGGGCCTCGAACGCGATCAGGAAGAAGCGGCCTTCACGTTGGGAGCCAGCCCCTGGATCACCTTCTGTAAGGTCACGGTCCCGTCGATCCTGCCCGGCCTGCTGACCGGCGTCTTCCTCACCTTCGTGCGGGCGCTCGGCGAGTTCGGGTCCATCGTGATCGTGGCAGGCAATATTCCGATGAAGACGCAGGTGGCGTCGGTCTATGTCTACGGAGAAATCGAGAGTTACAACCCCCAGGCGGCGACGTCCGTCTCGGTGTTGATTCTCCTGATCTCCTTTCTGGTGCTCTTGCTGTTGGAGCGGTTGACCCGTCGTCCGGGGGAACGTCTGCCACGATGGTTTCAATGGACCCGGCAGCAGGATGGGCGCCGCGCGGAGTCCGCCGTGCCGACCGCGGTAGTCTGAGACTATGGATCTCACGGAGCAGAAAGCAGTTGTGATGGGAGCATGTGCATGCGTTGGCTGTTGATCGGAATCGTCTGGCTGTACTTCCTTGTGCTGCTGGTCGGACCGATCCTCTATATGGCAAGCCAGAGCTTCAGCGAGGGGTTGGCGGCATTTTGGACGGAGATCTCGAGGCCGGAAGCCTTGCACGGCTTTACCCTCACGGCGGAAATCACCCTGATCGTGTTGGTGCTGAACCTCATCTTCGGCACCATGACGGCATTGGTGTTGGCGCGGCAAAAGTTTTGGGGCCAGAGCCTGGTGAGCGGCGTCATCGATCTGCCGTTTGCGGTCTCGCCCGTCATCGCCGGCTTCATGCTCATATTGCTGTTCGGCCCGGACACCCTGCTGGGCACATTTTCCGGCCGGGCACAGATCAAGGTGTTGTTTGCCCTGCCGGCCATGATTCTCGCGACCCTGTTCGTCACCTTCCCATTTATGGTGCGTGAGCTCACGCCCTTACTGCACACACTCGGCACCGAAGAAGAGGAAGCGGCCCGTACCTTGGGCGCGGACGAATGGCAGGTGTTTCTCAAGGTGACTCTGCCGGCACTCCGTTGGGGCCTGGTCTATGGGGCGACCCTCACCGTGGCGCGCGCAATCGGCGAATTCGGAGCCGTCCTCGTGGTCTCGGGGAATATCTTATTGCTCACACAGACCGCCACCTTGCATATCTATCAAAGTTACGTCGATTTCAACTACGTCGCGGCCAATGCCGTGGCGCTGACGCTGCTCGCTGTCTCCTTTGCCATTTTGACCGTATTGGAGATCGCCAAGGCCAGGGCTGAATCGACCGTCGCGGAAGCAGGAGCGCAGTAACCCAGTGAAGATCGAAGTACGCGGGCTCACAAAGAAGTTCGGTTCGGGCACGGCAGTGGGCAATGTCTCGTTCGTCGTCCACGAAGGCGAGTTGCTCGGCCTGCTCGGGCCAAGCGGGAGTGGAAAAACCACGGTCCTGCGCTTGATCGCCGGCCTGGAAGTTCCGACGGCCGGAGACATCTTCATCGACGGCAAACGAGTCAATGACCTGACCGTACAGGAACGTAATATCGGCTTCGTCTTCCAGCATTACGCCCTGTTCAAACACCTGACGGTCTTCGACAACATCGCCTTCGGGCTCAACATCAAAAAATGGAACCGGCGGGACATCGAACAGCGCGTCACGGAACTGCTCGCGCTCATGAGTCTCGAAGGACTAGGCGGTCGGTATCCGCATCAACTATCCGGCGGGCAACGACAGCGAGTCGCCATCGCTCGCGCCCTGGCTCCGCGTCCGTCGGTCCTGCTGATGGACGAACCGTTCGGCGCCGTCGATGCGAAGGTGCGGCAGGAGTTGCGCGAGTGGCTCATCCGCCTGCATACGGACCTGAACGTCACCAGCCTGTTCGTGACACACGATCAGGAAGAGGCGATGGAAGTGTCCGGCCGCATCATCGTGTTCTCCAAAGGCAAGTTGGAGCAGGCCGGTTCTCCCGCTGATGTCTATGAAGAGCCGGCCACCGAATTCGTGGCGCGATTCATCGGTTCGATGAATATCGTCGCCGGCGTCGCCCGGCGCGGGCAGGTACAGGTCGGTTCGCTCGAATTTCCCGCGCCAGGATTTCCCGACGGGCAGACGCTGCAAGTGGGATTTCGTCCGTACTACGTCAAAGTGGCAGAGGATCCCGCGCGCTATCGTCAGCAGGCGAAACTACGGCACATCTACTTCCTCGGGGTAGCCTACCGGCTCGAAATTGAAACCCCGGATGGGCTGATTCTCCGCTCCCGCATGAACAAGGAAGAATTCCGGCGCTGCCGCTTCACCGTGGGGCAAGCCGTCTCCTTCGCCGTCACGCATTTCCGCATTCTTCCTCAAGAGGGCACGGACGGAACCATCAGCTCGGAAACCGGCAAGCCCATCACCGGCCCTCTGACGCCGTAACACGGCCGCCACTCATGCCAGGTCACCATCACGAAGATCTCTCCGCCCTCACACACGCGGGAGTCACACCGCTGACTGATCGAACTGCTCGGGCGTAGGCTTCACCACAGCCCCTGTGCTGGAACAGCAGCGTACAGCAGCACCCTCTCCGAACCTGTCGCACCACTGACACCGATTCTCTCTCTTTCGAGTAACTATTACTCTCCGTTTACCTTTTATCCCGGCCGCCGTCTTACTCCATGACAGGTTGATTGGAGGGTGCCACCGGATGAGAGAGCCGAAGCGGCGCCCTCCAAAATCAACCACGCACCGCAACCATCACCCCGCTCTCTCATAGAAGGAGGAGACATGATGAATCACCCACTGTTGAAGGCCGGCATGATCGCCAGCTTGGTCATGGCCGTCACGGCGCCGGCGGTGACCCCGTCGATCGCGCTCGCGCAACTCGACATTCGGCAGGAAGATCGTCGGGCCGACCGGCAGCAAGACCGGCAGAACGATCGCCGGGAAGACCGACAACAGGATCGCCGGGCGGATCGGCAGCAGGATCGACAAATGGATCGACAGCAGGATCGCCGGGCGGATCATCAGCTGGACCGGCAGCATGTACGTCAAGAAGACCGCCGCGCCGATCGTGGAGCCCGCTTCCGCTAAGGCTCTCCCCCACACACAAACGGCGTCAGGACATCAGTCCTGGCGCCGTTTTCTTATGCGCCATCACACACACGGCGAGCCTATTCGTCCAGAGGGTCCCCTCGCGAGCTGCCGCGATCGTCGCATAAACAAGGCCGCGAACGGCCACTAACAAGAAGGGCCACTCCTTTCGGAGCAGCCCTTTACCTATCCCATTTCATTCGATGCATTGTCAGTGATCCCGACCGCCGTGTCCGCCCCCGCCTCGCTCGGGACGCCCTCCACGATCAGAACCACCGCCACGGTCTCCGCCGCCGCTCCCGCGATCGTCTCTTACGCGCTCCTCATGATCGGCATTTCCTCCGCGGTCACCATGATCGCCGCCGCCGGAATCGCCATGCTCATTCCGAAACAGTCGATCTCCCCGTTCGCCACGACGCACCTGCTCCCGCAGCGACTGCATATTGACGCGACCCTCCCGAAACTCCCCTCCGCGCCGTTTGACTTCGCGGCTCAGCTCCAGTAACTCCGACGGTTTGTACCCTTGGCGCATTCCTTCGCCGACTAACGCGGCGCCCTCCTTAGAGGCGATCTTTCCTTCTTTCATCACGGCCAGGCTTTTGGCCCCGGCCGCCAGGGACTCTTGCGTCACCTTCTGCTTTCCATCCTGTGACAGACGTGTGAGCTCCCGCACTTCTTCGGCCGTGGCACCACGCGAGAAGGCTTCCGCTAAGGTCTCAACGGCAACACGGCGATTCCCTTCGACCACACCGCGCGTACCGGCCTCTCGCAGCACCTCCTGCGCCGACTCAAAATGCGTGACCATTTGCCGCAGAACCGGATCGATGCGCTTGGGGTCGACCCCTTTCGCCAGGCCTTCCTTTACCTTATTCGCCAGCGGCTCGGTCGGAATGCCTCGCTCTCCCGCTTTGTTGACCTGTTCGAGCAGCGGGCTGACCTCTTCGGCCGCGAACCCACGCGCCGATCGCAGCCTCGCAATTTCATCATGATCCTGCGCGGAAATCGACTCCGCCCAGACCGGATCGACTGCGCTCAGGTACATCGCCGCCAGAATAAGACCCTTGACCGGGATTCGCATCAGACCATCCCTATGGGACTATCACCACACCGTTGGTGTTCCCAAAACCGTCCGTCACAAAATCCTCCGCCATCGGCGGCACCACCCATGTCTCGCCATTGACTACATACATAAACGCATGTTCACCGCCCGGCAGAGGCACGACCGCCGACCAGGATCCGTTCGATCCCACTCGAGTCATGACGTGCGCCGTCGGCGACCAGCCGTTGAACGAGCCCACGACCGCGACCGTTTCGGCCGCCGGCACCGACACCGAAAACCGCACGCCGCCCGACACGGGTGTGGGGGCCTCCGGCACGTGCCTGACCGCGCAGGCCATCAGCCAGCTCGCACCCACCACACTCGCCAGGATTCGCATCACGCTTCGCATCGCACGGAGAGTACCGAAGCGTCGGGAGTGATGCAAGCCTATGAGACCGCTTGCTAAAGTGTCGTACTGACATCAAGCACCGCATTCTGGGATCCAAACCCGTCACCCGCATCTTCCGTTGCCAGCGGGTCCGCCAGCCATTGCTTCCCATCGATCACGAACATGTACTGATACCGCCCCGGCTTTAATCGAATCGTCGTCGTCCAAACTCCACCGTCAGACCGTTCCATGCTCGTTCGGTTCGGATTCCAGCCGTTGAAATCCCCGGCGACCGAGACGGATTGCGCCCCGGGCTGCACCAATACCAGTCGTACATATGTGGTCGGAGCCGGCGCCTGCTCGAGCGACACCATCTGAGCCGACGGGCTACTGATCGGCACCTCCACGATCCGCTCAGGTACCAACCGCAACAACCCCGACACAGCCAGGATCACCACAAAGGCCGCCGCCATGGCTCCGCCCAGATTCCATTGCAAGGTCCGAGGAGCGGTCACCCACCCCACGAACCGGTCGAGAATGCTCTTCGATTCGGGGTCGAGGGCCGTCAACACACGCGCCGTAAATTGCCTCGACGGGGCGATCCGTGGAAGACGCCCGGCCTCCACCACTACCAATTCTAGATTCAACCACTCGCGACGTAGTCCCGGATCGGCGTCCACCTGCTGCAGGAACTGCACGCGCTCCTCCGGCGTCAGGTCCTGATCGAGAAACCGCTGGATCAAGATGTCCCGGTCATCCATGTGTTACCTCGACACCGACGACTGGAGGTCATTCCACTCCGACAACTCACGACTCAACTGGACGCGCCCTTTATAGACGCGCATTTTTAAGGTATCGGCATTCACGCCGAGCAACTCCTGCATCTCCTCGTAACTCAGCCCTTCGACATGCTTCAGCACAAAAGCCTCTCGATAGAGAGGCGGAAGTCGCTGAATGGCCCCATCCAACTGTTGTGCCACTTGCTGCTGAGACAGGAGTCGTTCCGGCGTATGCGTCTCGACCACCTGAGCCACCACGGCCTCGTGATCATCCAGATCCACGGGCGCCGGGTGTTTGGCCCGCAGCCAATCCTTACACTTGTTCGCGGCGATTCGATACAGCCAGGTCGAAAACTTCGAATCGGCGCGAAACGTCGGCAGGGCCTTGAACGCCGCCAAGAACGCATCTTGGGCCAGATCCTCCGCATCGGCACGATTCCCCACCATCCGATAGGCCAGGTTGACGACCACCCCGGCATAGCGATCGACCAGTTGGCCGAAGGCCTCATGATCCTGCTGCTGACTTCGAGCAATGAGTCTCGCCTCATCGCCTCCCGCCTGTGGCTCAACCGGCATGTCCACCGTTTTGTATCAGCCCGGCCGCCACCCCTGAGTCGTACTATCCACTCTGACGAGTTGCCAGGCACATTCGTAAACAGACACCGGCTCCGCTCAAAAGCGGTAACTGGCGCCGACGGAAAATGCATAGTCCGGAGCTCCATTGGAGACACCGACGGTCACGCCGCTGTTCAATCGCCACGCGGAAGAGACCGTATAGTTCATCGCAAAAAAGACGTCGCGCGCATTCACAAACCCCGGCACAATGGCGCGATACTCCTCGAAATACACGCTGGCCAGGAAATCCTTGGTCACGAAGTATCCCGCGCCCACATCGTACCAATGCTGATTCTGGAATGGGAGGCCATCCGGATCGCCGATAATGTTGTATCCGGCATCCAGAAAACCGATCCAGTTCTCCCCGAACATCTTGGACAGCTCCACACCGAAGCCATAGTCCAATGCGCCGGTCCCCAGTCCGAGTTGCTCATTGGCGGTCGGCAGCTTGACCCGGGCCGTCAGGGCAATCAGGGGCATCGCATCCCCCTCCTCCGCGACATAGTAACGCCCCTTAATGATCACGTCGCCGAGCCCGGACGTCGTCACCTTTTGGCCCGGCCCCCGGGTGGTCAAACCGCAGACCCGGTCCTTCCCTGATCCCGATTGCCCTTTGCCGCTGCATCCGCCGTCGTCATCGGAGCCACTTCCGCTCGACCCGCTGTTTGAACTGTCATCCACCCGCGTGGCAGACCCACCGACGATCGTCGTCCGACCATCAGTGGTCGACGTCACAAACGGCACAATGACCGTAATATCGCCGTCCTTAAAGAGACGACGCATGGATAAGGGCGCATAGAGAAAGCTGCTGGTCGAGTTGGTACCGAAATTTCCGGTGGAATAACTCGGTGTGAATCCGATCTGCCAGTTCCGATCGGACGACTGCGGCCCCTGATCTGTCTTCTCCGCTGCCAGCCCGATAGTCGCGCTTCCAAGGAGGCACAAGGCGACCCCCACCACTCGACGGCTCCACCAACCCATCCCGATGCCTCCACTTTCTGTCGACGGCATGCGCCGACCTATGTCGAATTACGTATTCTTGCAGGGGTGAGATTGCCACAACCTAACCGATCCCCCCTCATTCGTTCAAGCATTCGGCGAACAAGGAACATGCGTGGTGCGATGCGAGCGATGAGCCCGCACCACTCCGCACTCGGTCCGTTGACGCGATGACCGGTTTTCTCAGGGAGCACCCGCTAGTTTCGTCCAGACCGTTCCGGTCGCTCCGGGCGGCTCGAATGGTCAGGCCGCTCGATTCGCTCCATACGACTTCCCCGGTCCATTTGAACTGCGCCGGCATTGTCGCGGCCCCGTTGGCCGTGGTCACCCGCCACATGGTTAGCCCGATCAAGCCCTCGAAGTTCGCCACCGCTGTTGGCCCGACGATCCTCTCGACGATCCAGCCGTCTGTCTTCCTGACGATTATCACGCCGGTCTAGCTGGCGATCGGCCCGGCGATCTTCCGGCTTCACATCTCCGGTCTGAGAACTCCTGGGGTCATCTCCTCCCCGCCGGCCATGATTGCCGTCGCTTCTCGATCCGCTATTGAACGAGCCGGGGCCGCTATTCGACGAACCAGACCCACGACGGTCTCCGCTGTGCCGATCGTGGTTCAGATCATCGCCCCGCAGCGAACGGTCCCGGGAATGCAAGTCTTCCGCCCCCTGCACCTGCCGCTCCGACACCAACCTCGAACGCATAGTCGTGTCGACAATCTCGCGACTCGTTCGAGAGTTTCCCTCCCCTACCATCGACGCCTGAACCGTTCCCCCTGCGGCCATCCCTACCAATATCGCTACCCGAACCATGTGTGTCGCGCTGGGCATACATGCACTCCTGGTCACTGATGTTGCCGCCCCTTCATACCTCGTGGAAGGGCCCGCTTACAGCTTCTGCCCCCCTGCTGACGCCTCATGCATCGCCCCCGTGGGCTTCGGACCCTCGGGCAGGAGATCCGCCGTCCACGAAATGTGCGACGGACACCATTGCCAGACACCCAAGGTCACAATCCGAGTAAGACCCGCCGGAATGCAGGCCGCTCGGCTGACCGAGACCTCGCGATTGACTACCCGAGTACTGTCACCGCACCGGCCGAGATAGGGCTCGCTGCTGACCTTGTTGAGATCAAAATGCGGCACAAAAAAGGCCACCACCGGAACAGGCAATACCGCGACCGACGAGTTGTCCGCCCATTCGCTACCCGCGCAATGTCGCTCAGTCGCCACCGGCCGCTTCATCTCGTCATGAATCAACGTCGTCGTACAGCCTGACAGCCCCAGAACCAGGGCCAACAACAGAGACATGGTTTTTGATTGTGGCATCGGCATCCCCCCTTCATTGATCGTCTGTGGGTTAGACGCAAGAACGATTGAAAAGTAAACGTGAGGGAAATCGGCTAAGGAAGGTCTGATTAATTCACGGTTCTATTCGGAAATCCGTTCCTGGGCTGGTCCCCAGGGCGAATTCAGTGGGCATCTGCTGATCCGAGCGCCTGTTTGTGGGGCACATCCACCGGCCGAGGACCCACTGCCCACCTCTGGACTCACGTCGCCTACGTCCCCGACAATAGCCGCCGCGCTACGTACAGATTTGCTAACCCGCAGCTGATATGCAACCAGTGGGTATTCTTCGTCAGTCCGCGGTATCGCACGTTGGTCCAGCCGAAGATCCGTTTGATCACCAAGAACGCATGTCCACTTTGGCACGGACCTTCGACTTTGTACGATTCCGGGTCCGTTCCTCCTCACTCAGCGGTCGATGGCGATGCGCTTTCGCCTGGACCAAGCTCTTGGCCTTGGGCGCGTACTGCCGGATCACGTCACGTTGCCCACTGTAGGCCGAGTCGCCCCTCACCGGCGTCTCCTGCCCATGCAGTAACTCCGGTAACACCTGACTGTCATGCACATTGGCTGCCGTGACCGCCACCGAATGAATCAGCTTGGTCCGACTGTCGACGTCGATATGGGCCGTCATGCCGAAGTACCACTGGTTGCCCTTCTTGGTCTGATGCCTCTCGGGATCTCCTTCTGGCGATTCTTTGTGAACTGGGGGCACTGATCATGGTGGCATCCACAATGGTGCCTCGGCTCACCTGCAGACCCTGCGTCGTCAGATCCGCCCCGATCCGGGCAAAACGCTGCTGGCCTAACTGGTGGGTTTCCAAGCGATGCCGAACCGTGCAGATCGTCGTCTCATCGGGCACGGGCTCACGCCCCAGATCAATGCCCACGAACTGCCGCATGGCGCGCGAGTCATACAAGGCCTCTTCAACCGCTGGATCGGAAAGATTGAACCACTGTTGGAGGCAATGCAGCCGCAGCATCCGTTCAACGCCCACGGGCGGACGGCCCGGCCCGTCGGCCTTGGGATACACTGGCTCGATGACCACCACCAATTCCGCCCACGGCACCACGCGGTTCATCTCGTCGAGAAACCGCTCCTGGCGAGTGAATTTGCGATACTGTTCGAACGGGACCTCGGCAAACGTCTGCTGGTGCATGGGGAGCCTCTCGTTCAGTGCTGCACTCCTCATAGCACATCACCAACAGGGAATAAATCAGACCTTCCTTAGTAACGCGTCCTACCAGGAGTGCAATCGGGCGGCTGCGCATGACTCCGTCATGCACGATCCTTCTCAGTGGACCATGCCCTATGAAGTCAGATATATATTTCATCCTCTGAAGGCGAGGTCACGGCTCCTTAATCAGGCCTCTCGGAGCCTTAGTGAATTCTCCTCGCGTAAGCCTCATTCCCCTGCAGTGCGGTCAGGATGCACGGGACAACATGGTTCGCGGGAGAATCCGACACCGTCCCCATCGTCCTATCGCTGCCTATGTGATGCCTGGGTGGCGAAGGTGCAACGAACAGGGATTCACAGGTCTTTTCCTTCTCGACACACGAGTGCAACGACAGTGTGGGCACAACTGGATCACTCGGTCGGTATGAGGTCGACTGGTATGCTGAGGCAAGGTCAAGTGCCGTCGCAATTCGGTATGGTGCCGAGCCGACCGTCGGCACCACTCCGGAACGAAGCAGAGCTCGATCTGCACCCATTGGACCGGCAACCGAAGTTTCCCCCGCTTTCCGCAACGGAGGGTGCATGACCGCAGCGGCACTACGTCAAATCTGTAAATGGTATGTGAAGCGAAACCTTCGCGAGCATTGGCCTTCGAAGATCGCGGATCGCCTGCTGGGTCCGCAGGGCCCGATTCACCAGGAGTGGTCCATCGGAATCGTGAGCGGGGCATCGCCCTTGCGGCTTCGTCACGCTTCAGGCACCGGCAATCCAGTACTGACCCGGTACTCGGTGTCGGACGTCAGAGCACTCTTCGTGGCGGATCCCTTCCTGCTTCATGTGGGAGATCTCTGGCACATGTTTTTTGAAGTCTATAACTTCGATGCCGATCGGGGGGAGATCGCCTGGGCAACGAGCCGGGATGGATTCGCCTGGACCTATCAGAAAATCGTGCTCCGGGAACCCTTTCACCTCTCTTACCCTTATGTCTTTGAATGGCAGGGGCGATACTATATGATTCCGGAAACCCATCAAGCGGGGAGTGTGCGCCTGTATGAAGCGAAGACGTTTCCGACGGAGTGGGTCTGCACCGATACCTTGCTGCAAGGACATCGGTTTGCCGACAGTTCCACCTTCAGGACTGACGATCGCTGGTGGTTATTCACCGAAACCAACCCCGCCCTTGCCCACGACACGCTTCGGCTCTACCAGGCACCTGCCCTTCGCGGCCCTTGGCAGGAACATCCGCTGTCGCCGATTATCCAGGCGAACCCACATATTGCAAGACCGGCGGGCCGCGTCCTGCAAGACGGGAATCGTATCCTCCGGTTTGCGCAGGACTGTTTTCCTGTCTATGGAACCAGGGTGCGCGCCTTCGAGATTACGGAGCTGACGCCCTCGACCTATCGTGAACGTCCCGCGTCATTCGGGCCATTGTTCGGCCCGAGCTGGAGGCTCTGGACCCAGGGTGGGATGCATCATATCGACGCCCAGCGGCTGAACTCCCATCAGTGGATTGCCGCTGTGGACGGGTGGCGGCAAGTCGGATGGCCGATCCCAGAGGGATGGCAGAGAGGTCGGTGATGAAACGCATACTTCGCGATCTTCAGCGCTATCAATCAGTGCTCTGGTGCCGCGAAGCGATCATGGCCCTTCGCGCCGTGGATCGAAAGTTCCGCGGCGGCGTGGTGTCCTTGCGCACCAGAGGAACAGCAAAAGGAAACGTCCTCATCTCCTATAACAATGAGGGCTTCTTGTGCCAGAAGCGTGGTGAGGCCGTCCCCATCAGCCACCCGAGCTACTTTAAGGGCATGGTGATGGCTCAGACCTTCCTCGATCTGGGTTATGACGTCGATGCCATTCACTGCGAAAATCAGGGGTTTATTCCCTGGAAGCCGTATGATGTGGTGGTAGACGTCCGATTCAATTTGCAACGGCTCAAGGCCTATTTGCCCGAGAGGTGCATCAAGATCTTTCACTGTGATACCGCACAGGCCGTCTTCCAGAACGTGGCCGAAATGAATCGCATGCTGGCCTTCCAACAGCGCAAGGGCATCACCGTTCCAGCTAACCGATTGGAAACGCCCCATTTGGGCATCGACCATGCGCACTACCTCACCACCTGCGGGAATGAGTTCACGATCAACACCTATGCCTACTCAGGCAAGCCGATGTTTCGACTGCCCTCCATCACTCAAATGACGTGGCCCTGGTTCGAAGCCAAAGATTTCGAGGCCTGTCGCCACCGCTTTTTGTGGTACGGCAGCCGCGGCATGATCCATAAGGGTCTGGACCTGGTCCTTGAGGCCTTCGCGCAAATGCCCGAGTGCCACCTCACCGTCGTGGGGCCGGTGCTCAATGAACCGGAGTTTGTGAACGCGTATCGCGACGAACTATTTCACACACCGAATATCACATGCGTCGGCTGGCTCGATAAATCCAGCGATCAGTTTCGGAGTATCTTGGAGCAATCCATTGCGCACGTGTTTCTCTCCTGTTCGGAAGCGGGAGCGGCGGCTGTGATAGAGACTATGGCTGCCGGGGTGATTCCGGTGGTGACCTACGAAACCTCCGTGGATGTCGAAGGTTTTGGCCTGCTCTTAGCGGATGCCTCGATTGAAACCATCCTACGCGAAATACGGACGATCGCGGAGATGCCCGGCGATGCATTGCGTCGCAGGGCCAGAAACGCGTGGGAGACAGCGACCGCCAAGCACAGGCCGGAACACTTTGAGCAAGCCTATCGGACGACGATAAAAACGATCTTGGCGAAGCACGGAAAGTGATCGCGCGTACGAGGGAAACGGCGATCTCAGACCGGCTGAACGATACCGTGAGAGACGCTCACGCGGGTACAGAACCGCATCTATCGGCGCATGGGGGCTGGACGAACGAATGGCACATCTTGAGCTTCGATTAGGACGCCTCGCCGGCATCCTGCTCATGTGGGGGGCTACGCTCTGTGTGGCGCTGTTTGCGTTCCTGGTCTGGCGCCATGGAATGTCGCTTCATTATCTGATCGTGCTCGGACTTGCGATGATGTTGGGGCTCGGCGTGCGAATGCCGGCATCCTTCAGGATCAACAGCGTGCTCTTCGGGGTGTCCATCCTTGTCGGGTTATATGTGGTCGAATTGCTGCTGGCTTACTCCGGTTCGGCGATCACTTCTCTGGGAGCTCAAGCATAGCTGAGCTTTCCCCAGGATGGAAACGTACGGGTCGCGGCTGGAAGTGGTTCTGGATATGCGGGCACATGGGGTCAAGGCGTATCCGGATGTTTTTCCGATGGTGTTGTTCGCGCCGTCTTCCAGGGAGCATATTCAATCCGTGTTGGTCAGCCGACAGGAGGAATTCCTCCCCGTCGCGGGAGTCGCGGGAATGGCCATGACCACGACGGTGTTTTGCAACGAAAGCGGCGAGTATATCGTCTATGAAAGCGATGAGCATGGCTTTCACAATCCCCGCGGCATCTGGGACCGGAGACCGGCCGAACTCCTTGCGCTGGGTGACTCCTATACCCATGGCGTCTGCGTTCCGTCGGATAAGGGATTTGTAGCCATCATACGGGCGCAGCATCCGGATACGGTGAATTTGGGCGTGAACAGTCATGGCCCGCTGACAAGTTTGGCTGCGCTCAAAGAGTCTGGGCCGATACTCAAACCGAAACTGGTGCTGTGGTTCTACTATGAAGGCAATGACTTGCGGGATCTCGACGGATGGGAGAAGAATTCTCCGCTGTTGATGAAGTATGTGGCGTCGTCATTTTCGCAACATCTGTTTGAACGGCAACCTGAAATCGATCGCGCCTTGAGGGACTATCTGGATGCCGCCATAGCCGAGGCGCCGGCGCCGACCTCGTTCGAGTCCATCATCAAGTTGCAGCATCTCCGCCGGGCCGTCCAGTCGTTCTATGAGCGACACCCTGCCGAACAGGGTTTACCGGCCGAATTGCTTGAGCACCTTCGCCATCGCGGAGCTCCGGCAGCTGCGGCAGCCTCCAACTATTCGAGCGTATTCTGGCCGAGGCCCGGGCAACGGCCGACACGTGGAAGGGACGTGTCGTGTTTGTCTATTTACCCACATGGGAGCGGTATCGAATCTCCGAACTGGCCAGCAAAGACCGGGATCTGGTGCTTGGTATCGCCCGACGTCTCGACCTGCACGTGGTGGACTTGCACCCCGTGTTTGCTGCCCACCCTGATCCGTTGGCGCTATTTCCGTTTCGGCGGTATGCCCACTACAATGAGGCCGGGCACAGGCTGGTCGGCGAAGAGGTGCTGAGGCACTTAGAGTCGATGTAGAGCGGGTTCCCTGCGATGAGGAGAACAGGCGCCCCCCCTACAGCTCTCTCATCGGGAGGAGACATGGTGGAGCTGCAATGTTGAAAGCGGGATTGATCACCATCCTGATGGTAGCCGTCTCTGCACCGGTCGCGATGCCATGAACACAACGTGGGCACAAAACCCTTTGGTCCCGCACCGACCTCTCCGCGTTCGTTTCCACCGCGGCACGGACATGGGTGCTGCTCAACACAGGAGGTTAATAGTACGAAATGCGGCGTTCTCTCACGGAGGACTGCTTGAGCGTTTCACGGCCATCGATGACCTCCCACCACTGCAGCACTTCTTTGATCCAATTCCCCACCGCGTCATATTCGTAGCGGTAGATTTTTCGGTCCGTGATTCGTCCGTCGACATTGAAGATACGCTCTTCGTTCTGATTGCCCTGTTCGTCGTACCGAAACTCCGAGCGGCCCTGCCGTCGGCCCTGGAGATCGGACACGACTTTCTCGCGCACCTGTCCCCGCTCATCGTAGACGATGGCCACTTCATAACCGGCATCGAACCGATCGCTCATGACGACCTGAGCCCCGGCTGCATCGTAGTAATAGTTTCGTTCGAACCGCTCACGCACCAGCCGTCCGGCACTGTCGAAGGCATAGAGATTTCGATTGATCACTTGTACGCCATTAAAGTGAAGCCCTCTTATCCGCCGATGAGCCTCATCGTATTCATACAGCGAGACATTCTCGAACGTGCCGTCGCCCCAGACCGCCAGCTCGGCGGAGCGATTCCCGCGATCGTCGTAGACCGAGCGGGTCTCTTTCACGACATCGCCTCGTGCATCCCGCACGACCTCGGCAATCCGCCTTCCGGCCTGGTCATAGCGGTAGCTAAACTGCAGCGGCCACAAGCCCTGAACTGCCTCTAGGCCGCTTTGAATCCGCTCGATGAGGCGCCCGCGTGGATCGTATCGATCGGTTTGTACCAGCAGGCTTTCTTTGGTTTCGACGGACTGGACAGGCCCCAGCAATCCGTCCTCCTCCCGATCGGAGAGATCGGCAGAGAAGGACGGAATGGCTGAGCCGATGGTGAGAAGAATAAGGAAGAGGGTCGGCAAAATGGACGAAGCAGGAATATCCCCCCTGTGCCTCGTCATGGCATCGGTTCGATCAGGGCGGGCGACAGGGACTCTCTGAGCAGCCCCGCTAGCTTCTTAGTCGACAGAGGCCAATGACCCCAGAATGTGATACCCACCATCGACGTAGATCACCTCTCCGGTGATGCCGCGACCTAAGGGACTGACGAGGAACAAAGCCGTATCGCCGACCTCGCCCTGCTCCGTCGCCCGCCGCAGCGGCGCAAATGCACGATGGTGATCGACCATCTTGCTGATACCGGACACGCCACGCGCCGCCAATGTCTTGATCGGCCCAGCAGAGACGGCATTCACCCGGATATTCTTCGGCCCCAAATCGTGCGCCAGATACCGGACCGTCGCCTCAAGCGCCGCCTTGGCCACACCCATGACATTGTAGTGCGGTACCACCCGCTCGCTGCCGAGATAGGTCAGCGTCACGATCGATCCGCCTTCCGTCATCAGCGGCATCGCCGCCCGCGTGACGGCCACGAGCGAATAGGCGCTGACATCAAGAGCCGTTGCAAATCCCTGACGGGTGGTATTCACGAATTCTCCGGTGAGCTCTTCTCGCGGAGCAAAGGCCAGGGAATGCACCAGAAAGTCCAACCGCCCCAGCTTCTCAGCAGCCTGTTTCATCATCGCATCGATCTGACTGTCGTCTCCGACATCGCACACGCAAGCAGCCGCGCCGGGCAGAGTCTGCACCAACTCCTCGACGTTTTCGCGCAACCGTTCGTTCTGGTAGCTGAATAGCATCTGCGCGCCTTCACGCGCCGCAGCTTGGGCAATCGCCCAGGCGATGCTGTGTTTGTTGGCCACACCGATGATCAGACCCTTTTTCCCTTCTAACAACATACCGGCTCCTGCTCCTTCAATGAAATGACGCCCACCAAGGGGCTGACCATACCATGATTCGCCCCGGGAGTGAATCGTCCCCTAGCCATGAACGCTCGCAATACCTTCTCGCCTGTGAGTACAGGCCGCGGGCAAACCAAAAGACCCTGCGACGTTCGTGCGCGCTCGCTCACGTTCCCCGACACCGCTCACAACTTCTTTCTGACATCCTTCCACTCTTTGGCTGCCTTGGCCTTTCGCGGCAATTCGCCTTTGGGCAATTCGGGGACCACCACCACCTCGAATCGATGCTGCAGCAGCATTTCTGCAGACGACTTCGTGCGGACGATGCCGGTTTTCATAGTCGCCCAGCCGGCCTGTTTGAAGGCCTCAAGCGTAGCGCTCAGCCCTTCTGACGACGGCGCCACAAAGCCGGGCGGAAACTTGTGCAACTCCAACCATCGACGCACGTTCCCGATCGCGGTTTCCACCGGCAACTGTTCGCCGCCCGTCACATAGACCACGTTGTAGTAATACTGGGTCAGTCGCGACAATTCGTCGGCTGCATCAGGCACAGGCTGTACGGATGCCTCAGCCGCCGTTCCGGTCGAGTCAGGAGCTGCGGGCTGAATCAGTGCCGCCAATTCGACGAGAATGATCGGACGCCGGCGCTCCCACACACAGAGTGTCGCGTCACTCTTGTCCGCCGCAACGGACGCCGCGTCATCGACCGAGACCGTGATGACATAGGTCCCCCGCATCTTCGGCAGATAGTCGAACGACACGTGCCCGCTCTCATTAGTCTTCGCCGTCGCCACCGGCTTGCCGTCGATAGACAGGTGCAAGCCGACGCCGCCCCATAGGGGACTTTCACCTGGGGCCTTCCCGCCGAGTTGAGCCTCGATGCGGACCGAGTGATTCGGCAGCGTCAACGCATCGCGTACCGTCAGGATGCCCTGAACTTTCTCGGCAGCCTCGCCGGTGCCCGCCATCACCCAAGCGAACAGACACAACAGCAGAAGCGAGCGTGACCCGAGACGGAGCCATTTTGCCATGATACGGTCCACGCTCCCTTTCTGAGGATGGGCGGCTTGGTTAGGCGAGGAGGCCGCGATCGCGGCTGACGGTAAGATAGGTATCTCCCATACAAAACAGCACCAGCCCGATCAATGGGACGAGGGCAAACGAGAACAGCGCCAGCCAGAGGACAATCAGCAGCACCCCGGCCAGGAGCAGAGGACCGCCACGCTTTTCCCCGATGTAGAGATGGCCCAGCCCCGGCACAATGGAGAGCGCGGCGGCACGGCAGGCATGGGAGGTTTTTTCCAGCGGATCCATGTCATTCAGCGAGAGGATCGGCCCGGCGTCGGGACCGCCCGATCAAGCCTTCAGCGCCGCCAGCACTTCATCGACATGGCCGGGCACCTTCACCTTCCGGAAAAGGGCCTTGATCCGACCCGTGGCATCGATCACAAACGTGCTCCGCTCGATGCCCAGATACTTCCGTCCGTACATGCTCTTCTCTTTATAGACTCCGTAGGCCTTACAGACCTCGGCCTCTTCGTCGCTCAACAACGCAAAGGGCAAGCCGTACTTGGCGATAAACTTCTGGTGCGAGGCTTTCCCGTCCTTACTGACTCCAATCACCACCGCCCCGGCCTTTTTGATCGGCGCAAGGGAATCCCGGAAATCGCAGGCCTCTTTCGTACAGCCCGAGGTATCGTCCTTGGGATAAAAATAGAGGACCACCTGCTTGCCCTTGAGGCTCTTCAGCGTCACGGTACTGCCGTCCTGGTCCGGCAAGGAAAAATCCGGCGCCTTCGCTCCCACGTCCAATTCGTCAGCCATGTCTCAATCCTCTCCAGTACAACGCTTCGTGTCAGCCGGTCAGCGCGGTCCGCTGCCGATCACCGGACGCTGTGTCCCATAGGGGTGTTCCCTGGGCGGCCCCTTTTGTGCCTGAGGACTGCCGAAGGGGCGTAACGCAGGAGAATCCCAGATCACCTTATCCCCGGGAGCTAAATTCGCCGCTTCAATAAACTCCAGGCGGGCCTGGTCCGTTTGCCCCAATGCATTCAGCGCGAGCGCGTAATTGTAATGGGCCTGGCCTGAATCCGGCGACGCCTTGATGGCCTGCCCGAAAAAATTCTTGGCTTCCGCCACCTGGCCGGCCAGATAGGCTTGCATCCCCTGATTGTTCAGAGCGATGGCGTCAGCCTTGGCCCCATAGGCCAATTCCAACGGAACCAGCGGCTGCGGTTTGGAATGGGTACAGGCGGGCAACGACACCGCCATCACGCAAAACACTATCCATAGAGCAACTCTCATCGCACAACCTCGTCGAAATCGCTCGCGACGCCGGATCAGGGCTTGGCGCGCTTTTTTTGTTCTTCTTCAGCTGTTTTCCGATACATCACGTCCCATTCCGGACTCCCTTCCACGATTTGTCGTGAGTAGGACGCCAGTTTGGTCCGTACTTTCTTATCGATCTCCGCTTCCAACAACAACTCTGCGGCCACCACCCGTTTGATCTCGCGCAGCACCTTCCCATCATCTTCAGTAAACCGGCAGTGCGGGCTCTTCTTCAAGGCGCCGAGAGCGAGGTGGGCAAGATGGCTGGCTTTATCGTCGCTGATCACGAATTGGACTCCAGTCCTGAGTGTGGCTACTCTGCGCTTTTCTATGACGAAGATTCACACACCGGTCAGCACCTATAAAATGATGCCCCGTTCACGCACCAGCTTCTGCTTGATCATCGTGAACATCTTCTGGTAATCGACCTGTCCCTGCTCGATCTGCCGTTCATAGGGTTGCATCATCCGGCGCACTTCGGCATTGAGGCGATCTTCCACTCCGAGCTCTTCCGTCATCGTCTGTTCCAACGAATCCCGAAGCGCCTTTCGATCCCCGGTGACGTCCAGAAAACCCAGCTCGTGGAGCCGTGCGATCACTGATTCCGCCATATGATGGACCCGCTCTTTTGCCAGCCTCATCGCAGAAGACTCCCCGCCGACAAACTATGGCCGCTCACCAGACCACTCCACATGAGCCTATCCGATCGACGACCCCTGTTCAATCCGTTCGACTCGAATCGTGCTGGCATTCATCGCCTGCCGCAGAGTCGCCGCGTCTCCCACGACGCGACCCACCACATTGACCCGGTCAGCCGGCACGGGATCGGCCCCCATGCTCATCGGCGTACGCCCGAAGAAAATGGCCAATACCTGGCCGGCGCCCCAGAAGGCTACGTCACCGACTTTGACCTGCGTGGTCGCCGTTTCGCGATGGTCCTTCACTCCGGGAATCTTAAAATAGAACTCTTCGCCCCAGACATTCAATGGTCCCTCAGCGGGCAGCGCCCGGTAGAGTTCTTCAGCCGTTCTCGTGCCTTTTAACTCCGCCTCCAACTGTACCCCGCCGACCTTGATTCGAATACGTTTCGCCGATCCGTTCGTGGTCATGTTCCCTCATCTACACCGTGATACACTGCACAACTCAAGCGCACGAAACTCCGCACCAGTCGCGGACTCTAACTTGTTTATCCCTTGAAATCAAGGCTACAATCCCGGCGGAGGGAGATCGCGACCCGCATTATGTTGACCTCGACATTCGTCCATCTGAACGGCATCGGCCCATCCACGGAGCGGCGGCTCTGGGAAGGCGGCATCGCCGATTGGACAACCTTTCGCCGTGAGCCGAACCTCCCCGGCATCTCACCCTCGCGCAAAGTCCTGTACGATATCGATCTTGCCTCGGCGCAGGAGCAGCTCGACCGCCGCAATGCCCGGTACTTTGCCGGCTGCCTGCATACCCGCGACCACTGGCGGCTGTTCCGCACCTTCGGCCCACGGGCACTCTATCTGGACATCGAAACGACCGGACTGTCCGCGCACGAGGGGCAGGTGACCATCGTCGGCCTCTACCGCCAGGGGCGACTGCGCACCCTGATCAGTGGTGACGACCTGACGCTTGGCGTGATTCAGGAAGAACTCGACCAAGCCGACTTGCTGATCACGTTTTTCGGCAGCGTGTTCGATATCCCCTACCTCCAAACCTGTTTCAAGGGCCTGCGGGTGTCGATTCCTCACTTCGATCTCTGTTTCGCCGCGAGACGCGTGGGCCTGCAGGGAGGCCTCAAGCACATCGAGCGCGAGTTGGACATCGCGCGGGACTCCGATCTGCTGACACTCGACGGCATGGAAGCCGTTCGTCTATGGCACCAGTACCGCGCAGGCGACGAGGCGGCACTGGATCAACTCGTCCGTTATAATGCCGCCGACACCAGAAACCTCGAACCACTGGCGGAGTGGCTATATGACCGGCTCGCCCTGCGCTACGGTCCACCGTCATTGACGCCGGCCGGATAGCGTGAGCACAGACCGGAACAGATGGGCATGGACCGCGTTCGGGCAGACCGACCGCGGGTTGGTCCGTCCCACAAATCAAGACACCTTCCTCGTCGCGAACCGACATCGACTCTGGGCAGTGGCGGACGGAATGGGAGGCCACCCGGGAGGAGATGTGGCCAGCCGTCTCGTGATGGACTCCCTTGCCGAACTTGCGCCGACTCTCGGCGGAACTGTATCTGCCCCCGACCGTGACGAAGAAGAACGCGCAATCTACCGTCTCAAGACCATGGCGGAGCAGGCCCATGCCTCCATCCTCGCCCATGCGGATCACCACCCGCCGTTACACAGCATGGGCACGACTCTCGTGATGGCCCATCTCCTCCCGCTGCCCAAGCCACGCTTACTTGTTGTGAACGTCGGCGATAGCCGGGCCTACCTGGTGAGAGCCGGCACCATCACGCAACTCACACGGGACCATACCCTGATTGAAGAGTACGTCCGTGATGGGCGCCTCACACCTGCGCAGGCCGCGCGCCACCCGGACCGCCATGTGCTCACCCGCGCCATGGGACTTGCCCCTCACCTGGAAAGCGACCTGTTCTTCTTCGATCTTCTCGATGGAGACCTCCTGCTGCTCTGCTCAGACGGCCTCACAAAAATGTTGACCGACGAACGCATTTTGCAGACCGTGAGGCCTCATCAGCATATACCTTCCCTTGCCACCCAAACCCTCATTCAAATGGCACTCGATGCGGGGGGGATCGACAACGTCACCGTGGTGGCTTGCACCATTACTGAGATACCCGATGGGGCAAATATCCATTGACACCACCTCAGGGCACCAGGTAGCCTCGCTCAATTGTCGCCTCGTACAATCCCGAGGTTTTCATCCACAGATCTCCCTATTATCTATATTATCTATGCATGTTCAACCCTTGACACCCCGATATGGCCGCCTGTGGTTACGGTCCTGGCTCTTCATCTGCTGCCTCTCGAGCGGCCTAGTCGGCTCACTCGCAGCAGCCAAAGAACCGCTTGATCCGGAAGCCACTCTGCGCCTCATCGTGCAAGCGAACGCCGACCGCGATCTCCCCACCATGGCTAAATACATGTCGCACGACGCCGACGCCGTCGGCTACACGATCGACGGACACAAATACGTAGGATGGACGGCTTTGGCTGCCGATATGCACACCGAGTTCACCTCGGTCGCCAAACTGGAACTTCCCATCACCTATCTGCAATTCTGGCGTAAGAGCGATATCGCCTGGTTCGCGATGGAACTCGACTATGTTCGTTATCTCAACGCAACGGACCTGACCCAACGCATGGTGCTTCCACTCCGTGAGACAGGAGTGATGGAGCGACGGGACGGCACCTGGATCCTCGTGACCTGGCACGAATCCACCAGACAGCCCGACACCGGAATGGGGATTGCCCTGGCCGACCCTGGCGCCGTAGTGCGTCGCGTGTCAGACAATCAGGCGCCCGGGCCGAATGGCACGGACTTGAGCGGCGAATGGGAAGTCACTGAAATCGAAGACAATAAGAAATACGTCGCCACTCTCGATACGCACGGCAACGGTCCTTACACCTGGCAAGGGGGACAGTTCGCCACCACCAGCTTCAACGACCGGCGCTGGCAGGGTACCTGGAAACAGAGCGGCAATGACCGCGAAGGCGCGTTTGAAGTGGTGATCTCGGAGGACGGCACCGAAGCCAAGGGAATCTGGTGGTACGTGCGTGTCGGCACCAGAGACAATATTCCGCCCCGGCAACATGGCGGTACTTACCTGTGGAAGCGACTGACCCCGCCCCCGACGGCTCCTTAACGGGTGGGCCTATTTCCCGACATTGTCTCATACACACTCACGGACGGCCGGTCTGTTATAACGAGGAGGGGCTATGAATCGTGCACTGCTATCGATGGTTATGCTGCTGATGGTCACCAGTACGGTCTACGCCGACGGTGGCCACGATCACCATGCCATTCCAACCATGCCGAGTTTAGGCGACACTAAGGTTACCATCGATGACCAGACGGTCACTCTCACCTTCGGTCCAGTCGATTTGCCGACCGGCCATGACGGCGATCTGGCATCCAGTATGCCCAAGAAGGTCTTCCAGTTGCCGGACGACACCTACATGATCGGCTATAAGTCCGAGGTCTTCACGAAAGACGGCAAGCCGCTGCCCAAGAACTACCTCCATCACATCCTTATGCTGAATAACGACAAGCCGAGCGTATCCTGCGACGGCGAGCCGTTGTTCTTCGCCGGTGCCGGTTTGGAAATGACGGAAGCACGTTTTCCGGACGGGTACGGGGTCAAGCTAGGGAAAGGGCAAAACCTCATGTCCGTGGTGGCCTTCTACCACAAGGCTCCGCCGACGAAAGACGTGATGGCCCGTTTTACGATGTATGTCGCGCCGAAGGGCGCGAAGGTGCAGGAAATGGATGTCTACCAGGTCGGAGTCAATATTGTCTGCTACAGCAAGTTCGGCCAACGTGGCGCGGACCAGACCGACGAAGGCATTGAAATCAAGCCTGGCGTCTCCGCACTCTCCGCCCCCCTGAAATTCAACATGGACGGCTGCGTCAAATTCGCCTACCCCCATGGACACGACGAATTACTGATGGTGGCCCTAGAGAATAAATCCTCCAATGAAACCCTCCTGCGAACGGTCCCCGAAGTGGATGCCGACGGCACGTTTCGTGATTTTCTCCCTCATCAGGTATACCGGGATGGCAAAGGGTTCACAGTCACCAAACGCGACGACTACGAAATGGTGATGGTTCACCACCACCCGCTTCAAAACCCGAATATTCAGCATGGGATGGGAAACTACCTGCTGTATATGACCCCTGGCGTTTGTCCGCAATCTGCCAATACCGCGTCAGCGCGCTAGGCACAGACCGTTTCCCGCCCATCGCAGTCCAACGATTGCGGTGGGCGTCCCATTCCACGCCTGAAGCTTTCCGCACGTGGCCCGGCCGGCGCCATTCAAGCTGGGAACATTCTTCCCAACAGCAATAGCACCCGAATTCCAGGCGGTGATCATTTTTGCGCGATCACCGAAACCAGCGCCCCTACCGAAGTAAAAGCCCCCCCTCAGGCAGCGGGCTGGGATTCTCAATACGGTGTATGATATTGAACCAATCATGCACTCCAACCGACTTCCTGAGGTCATGATTGTCCCTCCGACAGCGAGCGTATGTTCATCACTGTGCGGTGGTGCATTCCCAGTCGCCGGCCCGGCGGCATCGAAGCAGAACGATCGCACCACTGCATAGGAACCATGAAATCTTCCATGTCGCTGTCTGAACCGTCACTCAACATCCTCCTCATCAACGAACAACCGGATGAAATCAAACTGGTCACCTCCAGCCTGAGAGGCTTTTTCCCTGGCTGCCGGATCGAGGCAGGCTACTCATCCGAAGAAGCCCTGACCTTCAGCCATCAGGGCGAATGGCAAATCATCCTCATCGATCATGACTTACGCCCTGAACGCGGTCTCGACATTCTTTCCCGCCTTCGTCGCCATGCTCCCTATGCGGCCATCATCCTCCAAACGATTGAGAGCGATTCCCAAACCGCCGTCCAAGCGCTGCAAAACGGCGCTGACTTCCTCCTGTTCAAACGGTCACCCGCCTTTATCACCGAGTTGTTGTTTTCCGTCCAGGAGGCGGTTGAAAAGCGCGACCTCCAAATGAAACTGGACCACACCTTTCAGCGACACCAGCGGTTCATCGACACGCTGAGCGACTTGGTGTACGAGCTTGATCGGGACGGTCGCTTTGTCTACGTGGGGACCACCGTCACCACCATGCTCGGCTATACTCCCGAGGAGCTTGCCGGACGACACTATTCGCTTCTACTCCCTCCCCTGCAAGAGGCAACAGGACGCTTTCGCCTGAACGAACGACGGGCCGGCAGCCGCTCGGTACGCAGACTTGAGCTCACTCTTCATCGGAAGGCCTTACCAGATGCACCACTCGCATCGATCACCGTCGAGGTAACAGCCAAGGGGCTTTTCGATTCGGCCAATCGTTACCTCGGCACGGTCGGGGTCCTGCGCGACCTTTCCCAACAGAAGGCGCAACAGGACCGCCTCACCGAGTTGGAGTCACGCCTCCAGGAAACCACCCGTCAACTCACGCTTTCCCGGGAGGCGGCCCGGGTATCCCGCCAGCTCCAACAGCCCCTCACCACGCTCCTGCAGGATTCACAACGATTACTCAGCTCAATTCAGCACAGCAAAATCGAGCAGCATGTCGAAACCATGATCGAAAAGGCGTCGCAGGCCAGCCAACTTGGCCACCAACTGGCTCAAGCCATCCATGCTCCTCCTTTAGAATTTGCCCCCCTCGATCTGCACCATGTTCTTGAGACCGTGGTGCACACGATCCGGCACGAGACAGAAGGCTCGGGGCTCCTCGTAACCACGCACTTGGCTCAACACCTTCCACTCATTCTGGGCTCACCGGACGCGCTGGAGGATCTCGTGAGAATCCTCCTTAATTATGCACACCAATACACGTCCTTGCCCAACGCTCCGTCTCATCTTCTGCTACAGACGGCACTGCTGGCCGGAGACACTCCTTCACTCGCTTCACGCAAGCGTCCGCTGCATTCGAGCGCCTCGCGCGAGTATGTGAGCTTCACCATCAAGGAAAGTTCCAAACACACCGCTGCTCCCATGGGCGAACAGCCCGATCTCCATATTTCTCCCGAGCAGTTCTTTCGGGCTCACCAGGTTGTCCAGGCACATGATGGCGCCATCGAAATAGAACATGCACCAGACAGCGGTCTGACCATCACGGTACGAATTCCTGTTCCCGCTCATCTCTTCGCGGATGAGGGCGCTGAATCTCCCACAGCCTCGCCCGCCAAACCCGCCATTGTTCGAGTTCAATCTCAGCACGTCGCCGGACAACGACCCGACCGACGGCGTTCCGAACGCAAGCTGTTCGCGCTCCCCGTGCAACTATCCGTCGGAAGCACCACCCTTCGAGGCGTCTTACGAAACATGAGCACCGGCGGCGCCCTCCTCACCATCCATGACCTGTCGGCCTCCATTCATCTGCAACCAGCCTACGTGGTGATCAAGACACCGGTGAGCTTCCTGGAACTTCAAGGAGTCGTGCATGAACGACCGGCTGCACTTACGGACCTGCCTCTCTCTGCCATCAAGAACTTTGTGATTTCCTTTTCACCGGGCGGCGAGCGCGACCGCAATGTCCTCCGTTCTCTTCTCGACGGGCTGCAAGACGGTTCAACAATCATCACGTTCGAAGGATTGATCCTTCCTCTTTTCACCACCGCCACGAACAACCCCGACGCCCCCCTCCCCTCCACCGCAGCGCCGACAGATAGACGTGAGACCGCACGTCTAAACGTCCCATGCCCGATTCGACTGGTCGGTTCATCAGCCACGCCAACCCCTATTCTCGGAGTGACGGTCAACATGAGCCTGGATGGGGCTTGCATCGAGTTGCCGGGAGGCTACGACTTCCCTATAGGCCGGCAGATCTTTCACTTGGCGCCCGTCGAGCCAAACACTTCGTTAAGCGTCGCCGCCTTGCCTGAGGGTTCTGAAAGCCCTTGGCCTGCGAGGATTGTCTGGACACAACCTCAGATCAGGACAATCTCGAATCCCGCACCGCCAGAAGAAGTCCGACGCCGATTCGGTGTGCGCTTTGAGGGTTTATCGCCCGCGCAGGAGCAGAAACTCCGGGCCCTCATCTCGCCGCGGATCGGCACTTCGCAAGATCTCGCCGAACCGGTGTCAGACTCGCCGGTCTTCACCGTTTCACACCACCTACGCAATCGTGAGGGCCTCACGATTGCACTGTCTCACGATGTTCCGAGACGAGTAGACGGCACACAGTGCCCACTGGTACTGCTCTGCCCGGGGTACGGGACGACACAACAGGCCTATGTCGCCCTCGCCTACACACTTGCTGCATGCGGCCTACAAGTCCTGCGCTATGATCACAGCCGACACATCGGATTGAGCGACGGCGACCCCACGCAAACTACGCTCACATCCCTGGAAGACGATCTCGATACCATACTGATCTTTGCGCAGAAAGAGTTCCACGGAATCCCCCTCACGTTGCTGGCACCAGACCTGCTCGGCCGCATCGCGTTGCGGCGCCAGGACTGGCACAGGCGAGTCCGCCGGCTCTTACTTCTCAATCCGACACTCGACATCCGAAACTGCCTGACAAGCCTTCATCAGCGGGATCTGGTAGGTGAACATCTGGCTGGAACGCGGCTCGGGCTCGGCAACCTCTTGGGGATTCCACTCGACATCGATCATTTCGTGGCCGATGCCGTGGCCGGTCAATATACAGAGAGCACCGCACTTCAGGAGGACCTCTCGCATTGCGGAACCGAGGTCGTGTTTCTGACGACCGGCCCAGGCGCTGCTGACTACCTGACTCCTTCGCCGACGCCGGCACTCGTGGAGGAGGCGCTGCATCGGCTCGGATCAAGAGGCAGTCGCGTAATGCTGCAAGCTCCCCTTCTACCTGCCGACGCTGTCGCACCAACGGCACTGCACGCAAGCTGGCACCGAATCGCACAGCTCTGCCTTACTCCGGACCGCTTCCCCTATCCCACCGCCCCGGCTCTCCTGAATCTCTCACGCATAACCTCCATCCGCGCACGATTCGAACGTGATCGACTCCGCATCAAATATGCCTCCGGAACGGCAGGCCGCGAGCGACTCTGGGCCGCACAGACCGATCTCACACGAAGTTTGGATGAACTCCCCACGCATTGGCAATATATCGACCAGCTGTATCAACTCCTCCAACCACTCGATGGAGGCCTGGCCCTGCTCGATGTCGGGTGTGGCATTCATTCATTCGCCAGACTCCTGCTCTTGAACCTCTCCTACCGCCTCCGCGCTCAAACCTGGAACCAGAATCAGCCGCTTCGATACTTCGGTATAGACTTCTCAGTGGCTGCGCTGCATGCCGCGCAGGACGCGACGAGTGACGCCTTGAAGCACGTGGATCGGCTGTTCTCCGGACGTATCTCCGGGCCGACACCCGTCAGTCAGCAGTGGGTACTTGGTCGATCCGTAGAAACGCTTCCCTTCGCGGACCATTCGTTCGATCGCATCGTGGCGAATCTCTCCCTCAGCTTTTCACGCTCTCCTCTCCATGCTCTTCGCGAACTGTTCCGCGTGCTTCGACCCGGCGGAAAACTCATCGTGAGCGCCATCACCCCCTTGGCAGATATGGCCCTCCCCTATCGTTCATCCTTGCAGGAACTCGGCGTCGATGCCTTCTCGGGAGACGCTCGCCTTGCCCTCAATCGCATGGCTCAGTGTTGCGTCGCCCTGCGCGTCGGTCACCTACACGCATTCCAGGAAGAGAGCCTGAGCGCCGCCCTCGCCCAAGTCACATCTACTCCGGCCAGACTCGTGCGTACGTTCTCCGGACAGATTCTGGTCGCCCTCGCTGAAAAACCTGATTCCGCTGGCTGAAACAATACCTCGCATATATACTTCAGTCACTAACACACGACAGGCGACGCGTCGGACGACACCACATGCACGATGGTGTCCGGGTTGATATGTTCTGCGCAGGACTATGGCACTCCACGAGCACATTCGGCACACCCCTATTCTTTCTGCTTCCGAAGCCCCCATCAGAATGATCGGCGCGTTTGCCGAATCGGTGGGACAGGCCACCGATCTCACGCAGGTCGGCGAGTGCATCTTGAGGATCCTCAGCGAACAGTTGCGCTTGCCGGAAGCCGCCATATGGATACGAGAAGCAGACGGCCAATACCATCTCCTTGCCTCTCTGGGACACAGCACGCTTACGGCATTGCCGGCTAGCCTGCCGGATAACCACGCCCTTATCACGTGTCTTTCCGACCGGCCACGCCTGCTCCGATACGACCAGGCCTCATCTTCGCCCGCCGGCTCAGCCATGATGTCGATACAGACAGCGGTGTGCCTTCCTCTCCGGAACAAGACGCAGTTTCTCGGACTCTGCGCCCTTGGGCCGATCGGCACGGAGTGTCACCTGAACGAAGAAACCGTGATCCTTGCAGAGACCGTCGCACGCATCGCCTGCAATACCTTGGATCATCACCTGGCGCAGGACGACCTTCGGCGCTCCTCCACCTTGATGAGACGCACCGATCGATTGCGCTCGTTGGAAATTATGGCGGGCGGGTTTGCGCATGAAATCCGTAACCCCCTCACCTCGATCAAGACTTTTATTCAGCTGGCCCCGCAACGCCAGCAAGACCCGGTGTTCATCCGTGAATTCAGCCAAGTCGCCATTGAAGACGTCCATCGCATCGAGCGGCTGCTGCACGAAATCCTCGACTATGCGAGTTACATGACCCCGCAGCCGAGCGACGTGGACCTGAACGAACTGGTGACATCCTGCCTCGGTTTCGTCTCGTCCACCGCCTCGCATCGAGGAATTCGTCTGCACACGACACTGGCCCCTCAACTACCCACGCTCTCGCTCGATCGCCAGCAGATCAAACAGGTGCTCTTAAACCTGCTCCTGAATGCGCTCGATGCCATGCCCAACGGCAACAGCGTGATTCAGATCCGCACACGCGTGCTGCCGCAAGCCGGCCACACAGCCTGGGTACAACTGGAGGTGGAGGACGAGGGGTGCGGCATTGCCCCGGACCACCTGGAGCATATTTTCGATCCGTTTTTTACGACCAAGCATACCAATAGCGCGAGCGATGGGTCCGGCCTTGGCCTGACCACCGCGCATCAAATCGTCCGCGAACATGGCGGCACGCTATTGGTGGAAAGTCGAGTCGGCGCAGGTTCGACGTTTTCCGTAAATCTTCCAGCACCGGATGCACGCACCACAGTTTCAGCCGCACGGGAGTAACATGAAAAAACGGGTACTACTTGTCGATGACGAGCCGCGTGTTCGCGCCTCGCTGAGAACAGTGCTGGAACCGACCTATGAGATCCTCGAAGCGGCGGACGCCGCGGAAGGCCTCAAGAGTTTCAAACACGATGCGCCGGACCTGGTCCTGCTGGACGTGATCCTCCCGGGAACAGACGGTCTGGCGGCGCTCCAGGCAATGCGCACCGAGAATCGTGCCGTACCGGTGATCATGCTAACCGGGACCAAATCGGTCAAGACGGCCGTCGATGCCATGAAACTGGGGGCAGCCGACTATCTATCCAAGCCATTCGATGTCGAGGAGCTGCAAATCGTCATTGAGCGCACGCTGGGCAAACAGGAATTAGAACAAGAGGTTCGTCAACTACGCGCGCAGGTCGTCCAGCGGTATGCCTTTCACAATCTGATCGGCAAAAGCCCGGCGATGCAGGAAATCTACGCGAAAATCGAGCAAGTGGCCGACAGTCGCACCACCGTCCTGATAACCGGCGAGAGCGGGACCGGAAAAGAACTCGTGGCCAAGGCCATTCATTACAACAGCGCGCGACGCGAACGCCCGTTTGTGGCGCTCAACTGCGCGGCCCTGCCGGAAACCTTGATCGAAAGCGAACTGTTCGGCCATGAGAAAGGCTCCTTTACCGATGCCACAGCCCGGCGCGTGGGCCAGTTCGAATTGGCGCATACCGGCACGCTTTTCCTCGATGAGATCGGCGATCTCAGCCCGGCGACACAGGCCAAACTCCTACGCGTGCTACAGGAACGTGAGTTCACGCGCGTAGGTGGCGTGCAGTCCATCAAGGTGGATGTCCGAATCGTCGCCGCCACCAACAAGAACCTCGATGAGATGGTCCGGAAGAACCAGTTCCGCGAGGACCTGTATTACCGCATCAACGTCATCGCGCTGTTCCTGCCGCCCCTGCGCGAGCGGGGCGAAGACATCGCCCTGCTGGCCAAACACTTTCTGGCGAAACGCATCGAAGAAGAGAAACGTCCTCCCCAGGAATTCACCAAAGACTCGCTGGAGTTGATTTCGCACTATCCCTGGCCCGGAAACGTCCGCGAGATGGAGAATATCATCGAGCAGGCGTTCATCTGGTCGAAAGGCTCCACCGTCATCACCCCGGAGCACTTACCGAATATCCTGCGAACCGATACACGATCGACCTCGCTCCGGGACGACACGTTGGCGGGACGATTATCGCTCGAAAAGGCCGTCATGGAGTTCGAACGGGAAATCATCCTGGACGCGCTCAAGCGAACGACCTACGTACAAACCCACGCGGCCGCCATGCTGGGGATCAGTCGCCGCATGCTGAAGTACCGCATGGATACCTTGGGCATCAGCCGGCCCGATAACGGGGCGAATCCAGAGCCTCCGCTGACTCAGGAATGACACAGGTTGGCACAACGGTGCTCCGCAGCCTGTCTCATTTACTCAAAGGTGACAACACCTACATCAAATATCTAGTGGCCTGAATAGACGAGACCTGCTATATATTGAACGATCAGCACAATCAGGAGCGGTATAGGTTTTGCGTTTGGCCTTCAGTGAAGCCTGCAATGCACCCGGGAGCGCTCTGAATGGGGACCCATACATCACCTGAATACGTAGGCACGAAGCCGTCGGTACTGGTCGTCGATGATGAAACCGGTCCACGGGACGCGCTCAAAGTCATCCTTCGTCCGTTCTTCACCATCCACTCCGCCGACAACGCCAAATCAGCCCTGCGGGTCCTCAAAGACCAGCATATCGACCTCATCACCCTCGATCAAAAGCTGCCCGACCGCCAGGGAATCGATCTGCTGCAAGACATCAAGCAGGACTATGCCGACATCGAAGTCATCATCATTACCGGCTACGGCAGTTTGAAGTCTGCGATGGAAGGCATCCGGCACGGCGCCGCGGGCTATCTGCTCAAGCCTTTCAATGTGACCGAACTGATCGCCCTCATCAACCAAACACTCGAGAAAAAGCAGCGGCTGGACTACCTGCGTTCGTTTCTCAAAACATCGACCGCCTTGTGGGGAACGGAACAGGAAGCAGCCCAGGCGTGGAAAGATCTGCAAGCCAACTATTTCTCCATCGGCAAATCCGCCCCGGAACCCGCCGCCAGTACAGGCGATGTCACGGCGTTGATCCCGTTGTTATCCGACCTCCTCGAAGCGAAGGACCGCCAACTCCTGAACCACTGCAGCCGCGTCAGCTTCTATGCCTCGCTTCTTGCCAACCAGCTCAACCTCTCCCTTCCCGATCAGAAGGCGCTCGCGCTGGGCGCGTTTCTCCACGACATCGGGAAGATCAGTATTCCCAACTATAAGTATGCAGCGGACGATGACGACAGTATCAAGAACGGGGCCCTCGCCAAAGCCTACTCTGAGGCCGGCGCGCGGATGCTGCTACCGCTTGAATTTCAGGCCGAGGTGGGACAGATCGTGGCCTATCACCATGAACGATTCGACGGACTGGGCAATCCCCATGGGCTGGAGGGAGAAGGCATTCCGCTCTTGGCACGCATCGTCGCCATCGCCCAAGCCTTCGATAACTTGACGGTCGATATGCCGGGACACCTCCCGATGTCCATCGACGACGCCATCCGCAAGATCGTGCTCCAAGCGGACACTCACTTCGACCCGAAACTGACAGAGCTGTTTGCCCAAGTCGTGCGGGAATGCAAATCTTCCCTGCCCGCCCTCGCGATCGCAAAAACCTCACCGACGACCTAATCCGATCGCGCCCGTCGTTCCTTTGCGCTGCCGATCATTTCAGCCGCCGCCGCGCGCGCACTGTTGGTCACCGTGACCCCGGCTAACATCCGCGCCACTTCCTCTTCCCGCTCGCGCTCCGTCAGCAACCGAACTTGCGTCACGGTGCGCTGCTGGCGCACCTGCTTCTCGACCAGGTAATGCGCATGGGCTTGGGACCCGACCTGCGGGAGATGCGTCACACAGAGCACCTGGTGGTGCCGGCTGAGATCCCGGAGGCGTGCCCCCATCACTTCAGCCACCGCCCCGCCGACTCCGGCATCGACTTCGTCAAAAATCAGCACGGGAACTCGATCGCTCTCGGCCAGAATCGTTTTTAATGCCAACATGACACGGGACAGTTCCCCCCCGGAAGCCACTTTGGCAAGCGGCTTGAGTGGTTCGCCTGGATTGGCCGAAAAGACAAACTCCACGGCATCGTGGCCCATCTGGCCGTAGGCCGTCTCGCCGGGCAGCGGAAGCACCTCCACCGCGAAACGGGTTCGCTCCATCCGAAGCGCGCTCAACTCTTTCGTCACCTGCGTCGTGAGTTTCTTGGCCGCGTCGATTCGCTTGCGGGAGAGATGCCCGGCGAGCTCACCCACGCGACGTGCGGCATCCTCCACGGCAGTGGCCAGGTCCTGCAGCTGGGTTTCCGCTGTGTCCAATTGGGCCAGTTGAGCACGTAGAGAGTCTTGTAGCACCAGCATGGCATCCAACGATCCGCCGTATTTCTTGCTCAGCCGATGCAGTCGATCCAGCCGCTGCTCGATTTCCATCAATCGTGCCGGGTTGGCCTCGACTTGATCACGATAGTGCCGGATCTGGTCGGCCAGGTCCCTCAGCGGAACGATAGCGTCGTCTACTACCTGCGTCCACTCGACGGCAGCCTGATCGATCGACACCATCTTCGAGAGCAGTTTTCGCGCGGATGCCAACAGGCTCAGCACGCCCTGATCACCCGCATACAGCAACTCATGAAGCTGGTCGGAAAGGTCTCCCAGTTGTTGACTATGCATCAGGCGCGGGCGTTCCTGTTCAAGCCGCGCGTCCTCCCCCGCCTCCACAGCGGCATCGGAGATTTCCTGAAATTGAAAACGCAGCAGATCCTCACGTTCTCGGCGCTGGGCGATGTGCGCAGTCAGCATCTCACGTTCAGCCACCCGCTCCTGCCACGACCGATATGCGACCTGATAGTCCTGACGAAGCGTATGAAGTCTGCCGAAGGCATCCAACGCCTCCAGCTGAGCCGCAGAGGACAACAGCGATTGTTGCTCGTGCTGGCCATGCACATCCACCAATGCGCCGCCCAGTTCCTCCAGAAGATGAACCGGGCAGAGATTGCCGTTGAGGTAGGTCCGGTTGCGCCCCGTCCTGGAAATCACGCGGCGGATGACAATATCCGTCTCACCCGGACGGGCGAATTCCTTGGTCTGGAGCAGATGGAGAAGGGGATGGTCTGACGGCAACACAAACGCCGCTTCGAGATCGGCTTCATCGGACTGGGCACGGATCTGATCCGTCGAGGCACGGCCCCCGACCAGGAGCGTCACCGCATCGATGAGGAGAGATTTGCCGGCTCCGGTTTCACCGGTCAACACGATGAAGCCGGAGCCGAAACGGACAGCCAGCTGCTCGATCACGCCGAAATTCGAGATGCGCAGCTCGGTCAGCATGCCGCTGAGGATCAGGCGCTAGGCAGCGCCGGAATGTTGCGCAAGAAGCGAATCGATGATTTCTTTGAACTGGCGCTTCGGGCGCGCCCCCACCAGCCGCTCGACCGCTTGACCGTTCTTAAAAAATAGAATGGTCGGAATGCTCATCACCTGGTAGCGACCGGCGATTTCCGGGTTCTCATCGGTATTCAGCTTACGAACCTTGATCTTACCCGCATATTCTGTTGCTAATTCATCGACGATCGGCGCGACCATCTGACAGGGCCCGCACCAGACCGCCCAAAAATCCACCATCACTAATTCGGATGTCTTCATGACATCCTCATTCCACGTCGCATCAGTCGCCTTCAACGCATCGCCTGCCACAGTGTCCTCCTTCGCTCGACCTACCATGTCATCGTTTTTCGATGTGCTGAAGCGGTTCCACACACCGTCCGTCATCCTATAACACGGTTTTGCAGAGAGTCAAATCACGGCCTGTCCCAGTGCCACTCAGGTGGTACACCGGACCACCAGTCCGTCGGCCTGGCGCGTCGCCACGCATCCTGCTCCTGCCAGAACTGCTTCACCAGCGCCTCATCCAAGCGAGCCGCCATCGCCGCGGTGACGTCAGACTGTCGCTGCACCGCTTGCTGGATCACTTCTTTGGCGATCCGCGCGAGCACATCCGGCGGATCAATCAGATCTTCACTCCGTCCGGTCGCGAGATTCAGGTAGAGCTGTTCCACGCGGACCCATTGATCGGTGGTCGCCAGGTGCTCAAGGTAGCCATCGAGCGCGTGATACACATAGGTGAGAAAGACATAGGTTCGAGCCGAGGGGGTTTCCCGCACCGCCGACTGACAGGCCTCCACCGCTTGACGGTAGTCAGCGGCTTTGAGAAACACCGCCGCGCGTTGAAGATGCGATGGCTGCTCCGCCGCAGCCGGCTGAGCCGGAACCGCCCCCTGAACCGCAACCCACAAGCACAACCCGACCAACAGGAAAAGCCGGTGTCGTCGCATGAGGATGCGCCTCCCCCACCATGTCCGCATCGCGTTACAGGCCGTCCAATCTCGACCAGTCAGGCGAGATTCCGCGGCTCAATACCGGCCCATCGGCATCGACTGCACCGGCAACGGATTTACGGATCGCCCATAGGGGCCACCCGGTGCTGCCCAGGGCAAGCCGCGATCCCCGACCAGCAATGGACCCAAAATCGTGCGCGCCACGATCGTGCCGAAGTTCTCCGTCCATCCGATGCCGGTCATACTCAGCATGAAGGAGTAACTCTGGCGATCCGGGAACTGCAGGTAATACAGCCCGAGCGACCAGCACTTGCAGGGATTTTGATAGAGGGCGACCACATCGTATTCCGGACTGCGGCCGCCTTTGACATCGTAATAGCCCTTGGCACCGACGGTCCAGCCCCACGGTGTTCGGAATCCGCCGCCCGCGGTGACGAACTGGATCTCCTCGGTGGGGGCATAGACCTCATTAAACGAGACCGGATTCCAAATATCGCCGCGCCGGACCCGGTTGCCGTCACGACTGAACCGTTGCCCGACCTCCACGTACCAATAGTTGGATTGCTGCACCCGAAGATCGGTATTCCACTGGCTGAACGTCCCCCGGTAGGGATCGAGAAATGCATCGACCGTCAGATACGAATTCGTCGGAGGTAACATCTGTCCGCCCGTCACATTCTTTCCGAGCGCTTCGTTGACACCGGGTGGACGAAAGAATTCTGGCGCGGTATTGCCGATCACCGCCCGTAGCCACAAGTCGGACAGTTTTCTCCCCTGCACCTCCACCGTCGCCGGCTGCAAGGGCTGCGTGAGAGATCCCAGGAACGGTAACACGCCGGGAGTAAACTCCCGCGCGCGGGTCTGCACCCCGCCCACGTGATAACTCTGTGCCAGGGTCAAGTCCAGCCAGTTGAACGATTGGCCGTTCACCTGTTGTTCGAGCAACTTGGTCCGGAGTGAATAGGTTAATAAGTTTTTCTTCGGGATGTCATCGACTTGATCGATCTGGGCGATCTGAGACTGGTTACTTCCCGGCACGTATTCGTACATCACACTCGGTTCGATCGTGTGCAGGAAACTCCCGCCGTCCCCACCGGTATACCTGCGGCTCAGCCTGGAAGACGCATCCATAGCCGCCCAAAACGTCTCGCGATGGAGCGGACTCGCCTCCTGAATGCCGCGCGTATAGTAGACTTCCTTGAACTTAAAATGCGGCGTCAACCCGATCACATGCCCGACATCGATCACATCGGTGGTGACGCCGGGCATAAAATCCATGCGGTTCACCGCGAACCCCTGTTCGCGATAAAAATTCACAAAGTTACTGTCGAGGTTCATGAGCAGCGGCAGCCCGAACGCCGAGGTATTCGGCAACACATAGCCGACCTCCGGGAGGCGCTGGAAGGTGTCGGGACCGCCGGAGTTCAACGGCTGGAGATACTGGCCCAGAAAATAGGCGCTGCCGTAAGGCAGACGTTGGGTCGCCAGCAACGTGGATTCGCCGCTGGGAGAGGCCCGCTGCGCGCCTGAGTTGCTCAACTGTTGGAGATACTGCCGATCCGACACAAACGACGCCTGGCCTCGCACCAGGAGTGTGTCCGTGACCTGTTGAACATGCTGGCCGCTGATCAAGCCTCGCAAGCGCCGCTCATCCGAGGCGGTCTGATCGACGCCCGACACATTCGGCAGTTTCGTCTGCTGCAGAAAGCTGGCGAACCACTGCCCGCTCGACCGCCGGTCCAGATAATAGCGATAGGTAAAATCGCTGCCATACCCGAGATCCGAATAATACGAAGGTGCGATCGTCAGGTCCTGGCTGGGGTTAATGGCCCAGAAATAGCCCTGCTGGTAGTGCAGCCCGAAGCGATTGTCGTAGCCGGGCGTGGGAATGAGGAACCCGCTGTGACGATTACTGAGCGGATAGGTCAGGGTCGGCACGGGGATGATGGGCGTATCCCGCATGCAGAGCCACGCCCGCTTCATCCCGATACTCTCCCCCGTGTTCACATCGAGATCGTCGAACTTGAATCGCCAGGCCGGCACTTCGCCGTCTTTGGCGTCACAATTCGTGAACGTCCCCTCTTTGATGCGATAGTGATCCTCGGACAGCCTCCGGATGCTGCGACCGGTAAAGAACGAGTTACTCGGCCGGATATACATCGACCCGTGGGTGATGACTCCGGCTTCGGTATTCACGTTCAACTCCAGCCGCTCCGACTTCAGATCGGAACTCGGGTCGAAGAAATGCACATGCCCGGTCGCCACTAAGGTACCCGGCAGCGAATTGATCGTGACATGATCGGCCGTGAGTCGAAACGAGCCTTGCGTCACCACCACCGACCCGTCCGCTTCGTACACCTCCTGCTCCTGCAGATGGTCGATGCGTTCGGCCGTCACGGTGAGAGGTTGGTTGCTCGGTGAGGCGGTGGTCACCGTTGATTGCGCCGAGACGGATTCGACCAGCAGCAACCAACTGAGGAGGAGAGTCAGGAGAACAATCGGGAACGGACAACCAGTCGCCCGCCGCCGTATCGAAGCCGAATAGCGGTCTGGCCCCATCTCAACCACGAACAGGTGAGAGGGAACACCCTCGGAGAAGGGCCTTGATCTCGCCGACCAGCATCAAGGAGCCCGTGACACAAATCAGATCGGACGGAGCGGCGGATCGCTTCGCGGCAGCCAGTGCATCGGCGGGGGTGGCCGCCACCTGGGCGGTGGGCGCACAGTCTTGCAGGAGCGTGCGCAATTCCGAGCCGGTGGACGCACGCGGCAGATCCGCCTGTGTCAGAATCAACGTATCCGCCTGCGGCAACAACGGCGCAAGGAATTCGCGTGGATGTTTATCGCGCATCATCCCCACGATCAGGCTGATCCTCGCAGCAGGCCTGCCACGGCGCCAATCGGCGAGATATTCGGCCAGCACAGCCGCAGCCGCGGGATTGTGCGCCCCATCCACCATGACGGTCGGCGACTCGCCGATCATTTCCAACCGGCCTTCCCATGCGACATGCTGCAATCCGTCCCGCACCGCCGTCTCAGACACGACCAAACCGCGCTCGCGGGCGAGCTCGACCAAGGCCAGCGCGCAGGCGATATTGTCCAGTTGAAACCGTCCCTGGAGCGGGCAGGAGAGATGATCGTACTGCGCCGACCAGCCGGCATACCGGCAATCAGCCGTTGAAGGGCCATCGCAGGAAAACTCGCGAGCCACAACATACACCGGAGCCGCCACCTCCGACGCGCGCTGTTCAATGACCCGGCGAATCGAGGATTCGATACGACCCAGCACGATCGGCACGGCTGGTTTCACAATGCCTGCCTTCTCAAATGCGATGGCCTCCAATGTCGAACCAAGATAAGCCTCATGGTCCAGGCCGATCGTCGTAATGGCGCTGGCCAGCGGCTCCACCACATTGGTGGCGTCGAACCGTCCGCCCAACCCAACTTCGAGTACCGCCACATCCACCTGGCAGTCCGCAAAATACTGGAACGCCAGCGCCGTGGTGAATTCAAAAAAAGTCGGCGCGAGATCGGGAGCGGCAGCACCCTGTAACGTCTCGACCAGTCTGCTGACAGTGTCCTCAGGAATCATCACACCGTTGACACGGATACGTTCACGGAAGTCGATCAGATGCGGCGACGTGTAGAGCCCCACCCGATATCCGGCAGCCTGCAAGATGGCCGCAGTCATCGCGGCTGTTGAGCCTTTGCCGTTCGTCCCTCCGATATGGAGCACCGGGAAACGACGATGCGGCTCCCCCACCCTGGTCAGCAGGGCACGGATCGTCTCCAGCCCCAACTTGATGCCGTGCTGCTGCAGGCCGTAGAGAAACTGGACGGTGGCGGAATAGGTCATTGTGGTCATGCGTGAGAACTCGCCTGCGCTAGAAGACTGCGGGAAAATCCACTTTTGCACCAGACACCACGATCAGGTCACGTCGCATGTTGGAATTGCCAGCAGGATGCGCAAAAAGTTCGTCCCGCAAGGCCGCAGCGAGGTCCGCGACGCGAAGAGTAATGAGCGTCACGTCTGCGGACGGGCGCGAGCCGGTGAGCGCCCAGTGTCCTAGAGGCGAATCGTTCATTCTTACCCGCCCACCCCCGAGCCTGCCAAGACAGGCTCTTGTCCCGTGGCAGTACGGTGAGCCTCTGAGCGACGCGAGAACGCCGCTGGCGGACTTTTTCCGCATCCTGTTAGAAATGTCCGACCAGCGTGCTCACTGTTTCTTTCAACTGTTTCCGTTCGACGATCATGTCGATCATGCCGTGATCCAGCAAGAACTCGGCCCGTTGAAACTGATCCGGCAATTGCTGCTTGATGGTTTGCTCGATGACGCGCGGACCGGCAAACCCGATCAGCGCCTTCGGTTCGGCAATAATGACGTCTCCCAGCATCGCAATGCTTGCGGTCACTCCGCCGAACGTCGGATCCGCTAAAATGGAGATGAACGGCACCTTCGCCTCTCCCAACTTCGCCACTGCCGCGGACGTCTTGGCCATCTGCATGAGCGACAGGATACCCTCCTGCATGCGGGCGCCGCCCGAGGCCGTGACGAGGATCAGCGGCAACCGTCCCTCCAAAGCCCGATCGACGGCGCGGCAGATTTTTTCGCCGACGACCGATCCCATACTGCCGCCCATGAACCCGAAATCGAACACACACAGGGCCACCTTGCGCCCGTTGATCGCCCCCTGGCCGATGACCATGGCGTCTTTGCGACCGGTCTTTTCCTGCTGCGCCTTGATCCGGTCCTTGTAGGTCCGCGTATCCTGAAACTGCAGCGGGTCCTGCGGCTCCAACTCAGCGTCCCACTCTTTGAAGGTCCCGAGATCGACCAGCAGATTGATGCGTTCGATCACCGAAATGGGAAAGTGATAGTCGCACTTCGGACAGACCTTATTGTTCCGGTCCACCTCTTTGCGATACACAATCTCCCGGCAGTGATTACACTTCAGCCACATGCCCTCCGCCACTTTGGAGCGTTTGGGGGGCTCTGCTTCCTCGGTTTTGCCTTTTTTAAACCATGCCATCTGTGCTCACCTATAGTACAAGGGTTTGACCCTCTTCAAGCGCGGTCAAATGAGGAATACCCAGTTGCCCGAGCTCCTGCCGGATCTGTTCGCGAAACCGCGGCTTGAGATGGTAGGCGTATACCGGCAACTCCGGCCGCGCCATCTTGGCAAATTCCTGTGCCAGCAGCGCCGGAGTCAGGTGTTTCGCCACACGCGCCAACTCATCCATCTCATTGGGAAACGAACTCTCGATAAATGCCGCCCGCAACCCGGTTACTTCCTTTGTCGCCTGCCAGAGCGCGTCCGTTCGATAGGTATCGCCGCTATACAGCACCCTGTGTGCCCCTTCGCGAAGGATAAATCCCACGGTCGGCACGACATGGTTGACGCGAATCGGCGTCACGCCCATCCCGCACAGCAGATCCTCTCGTCCCTCTCGCAACTCGTAAGGGATGAACACCGGCCTGGCTGGATCGGGCAGCCGGAAGAAATCAGGGTACACCGTTCCGTTAAAAATATGTGCGCGTAGCCCATCCAACACTTCAGGAATGGCCGCGATGACCACCGGCTCATCGATCTCGCCGACCAGGTTATCGGCCAGCATCGGCAATTCACGAATATGATCGAAATGCAGATGGGTCAGCAGGACCACCCGGATGCGCCGCTGCTCATCGAGGAACAGACGCGACCCGATCGTGCCGGCATCCACGAGCAACTGGTCATTGACCAGAAAACCGCAGGTACCGCACTGGATCGGACCGTTCTCCCCCGGAATCAGCTGCCCGGACCCATGACAGCCCAGGACCCGGACATTCATGGCTGTGGATTCCCGGAACGTCCCTCGAACCCCGGCGCTCCATCAGAAGCTTGTGGATGTGTCCTCCGCACTGCGCGGCAGAATAACATACCTCTCTAAAAGGCGCACACAGATTTGCACGGGTGGTTCGTGGAAGGCCTCACATGATGGGCGTCAGCGACTCGGTGATGAGCCGAGTCACGCCGGCAGTTAGGACCAACCGTTGCCCAGCCCGATCCGGACCATCATGAGGAGTCCCAAGCCGATACTGGCGAGACAGGCGAGACCCTGCATCATCCAATAGGCCCGTGGTCCGACGGCCACAGAAAAGACTACCGGCAAACTCAGTACCGCCCCGACGCCGACCATGCCGAGAATCGACCCCACGCCGAACACCACGATATAGCCGATGCCCTGGCCGATCCCCGTCACCGTCGAAAGCACGATCAACATGAGCGCCGCCGATCCGGCCAACCCATGCGCCATTCCGATCAAGAGCGGTCGCAGCGATCCTTGAAACCAATGTCCGTGCGCGTGATCCGGCTGCAGATGGTGGCTATGTAAATGAACGTGCGGCCGCCCATCGTGTTCATGCGTATGGAGGTGCCATTGCTCCCGGTAGATCCGGAGTGCCAGCGACAGGCCGAGGACCACCAGCATCACCCCGACGGCAAACTCAAACAGGCTGGCCAGGGCTTCTGGAATCGTGAGGTTCAACGCCAACAGCAGGGTCCCCACGCACAACAACATCAGCGTATGCCCGAGTCCCCAAAAAAACCCGATGGCCGTGGACGCCTGCACCGTCGGACGCTCCGCCAATACCGTGGAGAGCGCGGCAAGATGATCCGCGTCCAAGGCATGGCGCAGCCCAAGCACGAATCCAAGACTCAAGATGGTCAGGGTATGAGAATCGAACATCCGCTGCTCCGAGAGAGGTGCGTCGACTGCCCCGGTGATAGGAACAGCATGAACCGACGGTCAGCCCCCTCGCGCATGCATTTCCAGGTGCGGATCTTCGCGTAGACGGTTGATCTCAATGAGTCGTTGTTCCCGCAGGCCGAGCGCTTCGAGCGCCTTGCGCTCTTCGGCACCCCGATCCGCCCGCCCTTCCCAGGCAGCGGTGATCAACGATTTGATCTCGTCGCGGGAACGGCCCTGGCGCAGCGGCGCCCGCAGGTCGAGGCCGTCCTTCGCATACAGGCAGAGATACCACATGCCGTCGGCCGTGAGCCGGCTCCGATCGCAGGAGCGGCAAAAGGGCGTGGTGGTGGACGGAATGATGCCGAAGCTGGTGCCGTCCGGCAATAGGAACCGCTCCGCCGGCGCGACACTGTTCTCAGCGATCGGTTGTACCCCGCCGTAGTGTCGGCCGATGTGCTCCAGCATCTCCGCCCGCGAAAGTACCTGATTCATGGACCAGTCCGTGGCCCCTCCCACATCCATGTATTCAATGAACCGGACCTCGCCGCCGACTGTTTTTCCGTATTCGATCAGATCGATGAGTTCGTCGTCGTTGTAGCCTTTGATGATGACGGTGTCGAATTTCAGCGAGGGAAACCCGACCTGCACCACCGCTTTGATGCCGTCGAATACCTGATGATGGAGATCGCGCTTGGTCAAGGTGCGGAACCGGTCGGCCCGCAGGGTATCCAGACTGATCGTGACGCGATTCAACCCGGCGAAGGACAGGTCGGCGGCCTGGTCCGCCATGAGCACGCCGTTGCTCGTGAGGGCGATTTCCGTAATCCGGCGATTCTCCGACAGCTGCCGGACAAACCGTGGCAGGTCCCGACGCAACAGCGGCTCCCCGCCCGTAAGCCGGACCTTGTCCACCCCCAGCTCCGTGAAAATCGCCGTGAGTTCGGCCATCTCTTCAAAGGTCAGGATGGTATCGCGCGGCAGCCAGGCATAGTCGTCTTCGGGCATACAATACTTGCACCGAAGGTTGCAGCGGTCGGTCACAGACAGACGCAGACTGCGGAGCGGACGTCCTAAGCGGTCGAAAATTGTGGGCGCGGGTGTATCGAGCGTGCGGTGGTCCATAGTGACTCGAAGGCGCGGGCCTCTCCCCCCTGACTGCTCGCCCCTGACAGGGGCTATGGGTGCTCCTCGACCCACACCTCTCCTTCGGGGGTGTGCTCGAGTTTCCAAATCGGCGTAATTTGCTTCAGTTCGTCGATCGCCCACTGACAGGCACGGAAGGCCTCGGCGCGATGCTCAGCCGCGGCGATGATCAGCACAATATTCTCTCCGATGGTGATCTCACCGTACCGGTGCAGGACCAGCACTTCGATCACGCCGAAATCTTTGATGGCACGCTCACGAATCTCGCGGAGTTTCTTCTGCGCCATGCCCTCGTAATGCTCGAAGGTGATGCCATCCACATCCTTCCCCTTCGAGCGGTCACGGGCGGTGCCCAGAAACGTGGCAATGCCGCCGATCCGTTTGGAGCGCCGGCGTACCCGCGTGAGTTCCTCGTCGATCGAAAAGTCTTCCCGTTGGACGCGGACCAGCATCGCGTCATCGTCGGTCGCGGGCCGATCGGCTTTGGTGACCTGTTCGAGACTCATCCTGTGCTCCTATCGATTACCACCCGCGAAGGGTGGCAACAGCGCAATTTCGTCCCCATCTTTCACTTCAAGATCCTCGTGTGCGATCTCTTGATTGACCGACACCAGCACCTTTTTCTTCTGCAACAACTCGCCGATCTTCGGATAGGCCGCATCGATCACCGACACCAGATCTTTCACCCGCTTCCCGTCGTGGAGCGAGAGCGACAGCGTCCCTCGGTTACCGGCCAGCATCTTGGTCATGCCGAAAAGTTGTATCGTGACCATCTCAGCCGACCTTCCTGGTATAGAGGCCGGACTTCCCGCCGGATTTCGTCAACAGGCAGATGTCGCCGAAGCTCATGCCACGGTCCACCGCCTTGCACATATCGTAGATCGTCAACGCCGCAACCGAAGCGGCGGTCATGGCTTCCATTTCCACGCCGGTCGGACCGGTGGTCTTGGCCGTGGCGGTGATCGTGATCGCGCAACGCCCGTCCTGATCGGGTTCGGCTGTTTCGGTGAAAGAAATATCGACGCTGGTCAGAAGGATGGGATGGCACATGGGGATCAAATCCGGGGTCTTCTTCGCCCCCATCACCCCGGCGACTTGGGCGACGGCCAGCACATCCCCCTTGGCAATCTTCCCCTGCTGGATCTTTTCGAGGGTCCCGGGCTGAAGAAATACCGTGGCTTGCGCCGTCGCGAGACGCTCGGTGGAGGCCTTCGCCCCGACATCGACCATCCGTGCCCGCCCCGACTCGTTGAAATGCGTAAACTCGGCCATTCTCTACGCCAAATCAGCTGGTTGCCGCGTGTGAACCGCCGAATTATAGGAGCCGGTGAAAATGGGAGTCAAGAAGGGAAGCGGGCGTAGCCGGGCAACAGGATGCTGGAGTTTCCTCCAATCTCGCACTGAACATCCGCCTTCGCCGGCACGTGTGCCTGCCTTGTGCCCTCACACCGTTTCACTTTGCAACGAGGTTTGCGCGCAAGTCGGCCTGCCGGAAATGATTCGGCAGCAGCATAATGCAGTTCGGGTTGAACCCTTGCGCTTTCAACGTGTCGATACTCCCCAGCACCGTCCCGCCTTTGGACAGATCAATCACGGTGATGGACCCGTCGCTCATGCCTTCCAGATTGAGCAGGCTGTTTTGGACAAAGAGGTAGCGTTCATCGGGCGACAACACGCTATGGTGGGCGCCCTGGGCCGCGGGGATGGCCTGGAGAAACCGCGGGTGACTGGGGTCGGAATTGTCGTAGAGATTCACGAATCCCGGCTTCGCCGTCGTGACGAACAATCGGTCCCCTTTCGCGTTGTAGAGCATCTCCAGCGGCATGCCCTGTTGCCGGGGCCCGTAGTCGTCCACCTGCTGAAACGAAAACGACTGGCTGGCCGCATCCCAGGTGCCGGTCCACAAGGTGCCCTCCAACATGTTCGTGATCTGCACCACCGGCGGGTTCGAAAAGGGAGCGAACATCACTTCGACCGGGGCAGCCTTGGCCGGTGACGGTTTAGAAGACACTTTGTGCGTCGAGAGCACCGCACCGGTACTCGCCTGCAACACCGTCACCGAGTCGCCCGCATCCGACATATCGGGCTTCACCGTGCTCGTAATCAGCACACGGTCGATCCCGTTGTGAATCGCAATGCCGTGCGGATAGAGCACGGACGCGCCCCCGCCGTCCGGCGTACGGATGGTCTTGATCGGCTTGTCCTTCACGGCATCGCCCATGATCACCGCGCTCGATCCCATACAGGTCAGGTACCAGGTCCGGTTATCGTCCGACACCACCAAATCTTCCAGCACCTGGCAGTCGGGCACCTCGATGGCGCGGAGGCGATAGGGAAAGCGGGTGAGGTCCATGACGTGGAGGACGCGTTTGCCTAAGGCCGTAATGTAGGCTTTCGTCCGGTCGCGGTTGAAGAAGATATGGTGCGCGACGAGGTCCGGCGGAAGCGGGATCTCCATCAAGACCTTCCCGAAGTCCGACGACTCGGGATCGATGTCCATGATCGCGATGCCTTCCCGTCTGACCGATTGGTCTGGTTTACTCTCGTAGTTGAGCAGGGCCAACAGTTCCGCCCGAACCGACGCCGCGCAGAGAAGCAGCAGCCCGAGGGTCAAGGAGAGGAGTCGGAAGCGTCTCATGATAGCCTCCTTCTATGGTGGGGTAGGAATGCGTAAGAAAATACTCCTTTCACACCGTCCCCGCAATGGGGGCACTGGTGCTGATGTTCTATTGATCGATGGAGAGGCTCAGACGACGAAGCGGTCTTCCTGAAGAGTCCGGGCTAGCCTTTCCCTCCAGCGGGATGTTATCCAGTGAAGACTACGGTATTCTTCCGCCTCCACTAGAGACCGACATGAAGCCGACGCATCGCTGGATCCCGCTGCCGCTCTATACACAAGTGCTCATCGCCGTGATCTGCGGCGGGCTACTGGGTGCCATCTTCGGGCAGGACCCCTACTGGGGCGGTCTGCGCAATGCGCAGCTGGGCACACTCGGCCTCTTCGTCGTCACCCTGCTCAAGACGCTTGCTATTCCGTTGATCTTTTTCGCGATCCTCGATGCGCTCATCCGCACCACCATTCCGCTGCGCCAGGGGGGCAAACTGCTGCTGATCTGCCTCGTGAACGTCTCCGTGGCCATGGCCATCGGCCTCGCGATCATGAACACCTGGCAGCCGGGCCTGGCCTGGCAGGGCCGCGTCGATGCCCTGCTCCAACTGGTGCCGGGCACCAAGCCCTCCGCAACGGTGCTGGCCAACGTGCAGGCTGGGGCTCAAAGCCCGATCGAGTACCTCGCCTCCTATATTCCCCGCACCATCACCGACCCGTTTTCGAGCAACAACATCATCGGCATCGTCCTCCTCGCGCTGGTGCTCGGCGCCACCCTGCGGATGGTCCGGAGCGAACAGGACCAGACCACCGGGCTGGTCAATGCCCTCGTGCGCGGCATCGAGTGGGTCTATGTCTGGCTGGTGCAGATACTCGAATGGATCATCCTGGTGGTGCCGCTCGCCGTCTTCGGCGTCGTGGCGCAGGTCGTGGGCAAGGCCGGCATCGGCGTCTTTTCCGTGCTCTGGATCTTCCTCGTCGCCATGCTCGCAGGACTCGCGGCCCACGCGCTCATCTATTATCCGCTCCTCGCCTGGCTGGTGGGGAAAAAGTCGCCGAAGGTCTACCTGGGCCAGGGGGCCGACGCCATCCTGACCGCCGTGTCCTGCAACAGCAGCCTCGCGACCGTGCCGGTGACACTCCAGTGTCTCCACCGCATGAATGTCTCACCGCAATCGTCGCGCCTCGCAGCCTGTGTCGGGACGAACCTCAACAACGACGGCATCACCCTCTATGAAGCCATGGCCGCCCTCTTTCTCGCGCAGGCGCTGGGCTTCGACCTGCCGATGGTGAAACAGGTGTTGATCGTGCTCGCCTCCATTATCGCAGGGGCCGGCGTGGCGGGCATTCCCGAAGCCGGACTGATTGTCCTGCCGCTGGTGCTGGCCGCCGCGGGCCTGCCGGACCATGTCATCATTGCGGCCATTCCACTCATCATGACGGTGGATTGGATCATCGCCCGCGCTCGCTCCGGCGTGAACGTCATGAGCGATATGCTCGTCGCCATCCTGCTCGATGCCGGGCACGTCGCACCCGCCGCCGAACCGGCCACAATTCCTCGCCCGTCCGGCGCGCCTCACCCCAGTGAGCCGCAGATTTCCTGAGGCGCGCAGATAATGGGCCCAGGACCACCTTGAGCGTATACCACAGCCGCAGCGCCTCCAGAATATCCGCGAGGCCATCAGGCGGATTGAACGGGAATCCCCTCCTCTTTCCTGCCGCCGACTTTGCGCCCCATGCTCCAACGTCACGATTCCTTTCTGAGTTCAGGGTTGACTCATAACTTGACTCATACTTGACCCATCACTTACCCTGTGTCCGATGCCGTACCAACCGAAATTTGCCGTCTCCGCCCAAGTCGTCGGCGAACTCGAACGGATCGCCGTGTTACGGGAAAGAATTATGTCGGCCACCGTTCAGGTTCCCTGGATGCCCAGCCTCCAACGCGACGCACGCGTGCGGAACACCCATAGCTCTACAGCGATTGAAGGCAATCCATTGACGCTGGAACAAGTCCGGCTCATCGAAGAAGGACACGGTCTTCCGGCCGAACCCTCTCGCGCCAAACGAGAAGTCCTGAATTATCTCGCAGGACTGCGGCATGTTGAGCGCCATGCCGACAAGAAACGCGTGACCCATCGAGATGTCTTCACCCTCCACATAACACTGGCCGCCGAAGTCATGGATCAAGGCGACGCGGGCCGGTACCGCGACATCCAGGTCTATGTGGGCCGCCATACACCGCCCGAGCCGCAACTGGTCCACGGGTTGATGGCGGAGCTCCTGGCATGGTGGAACGGACCATCACGTGAGTGGTCGCCGGTGATCTCCTCAGCCATTCTCCACTATCAATTTGAAGCCATTCATCCGTTCGCTGACGGCAACGGGCGCACGGGGCGAGCCTTGGCTTTGTGGGAACTCTACCGACGAGGATTCGATACGCACCATATCTTCTCTGTCGACGAAGTGTACGGCGAGGATCGCCCTGCCTATTATGCGGCGTTGGCGAACGTGCGAAAACAGGGAGACGACCTCACCCAATGGATCGAGTATTGCGCCCAGGCCTTGCGAGTGACCTTGGATCGAGTCTGGATGCGTATTCAGCGTCTCGGAGCGAGCGTCGCACCGAAAAAGGTGATGTTGCGGCCACGCCAAGAGCAATTGCTGCAGTTGTTGAAGGACCGCCGGTCGATGACCCCCAAGGAGATTCGCGAGAGCGTGCGGGTCTCCAAGCAAGGAGCCATGGATCTATTGAACCCGCTCCTCGAAGCAGGACTGGTGCAACGCAGCGGCACCCAGAAAGCCGGCCGCTACACCTTAGCGTAATCTCTCCCGCCCGCTTCTTCCCTGCCGGCCCACAAAGTAGGTCCACGCTTCGCGATGGCAGCACTCCCTCGGTTTACCGCCCCCCGATCAACAGCGCCAGGGCATGCAGGAGCAATCCCACCAGGCCTCCGACGATCGTCCCGTTGATGCGAATGTACTGCAGGTCTTTGCCGACTTCCCGCTCGATGGTCTCCACCATCTGAGCCGGCGACCATTCCCTGACCGTGTTGGCCACCAACGCCCCGATCTTGTCGCTGTGTCTGGTGGCGAGCGCCTCGACCAGACCCTGCACCCCATCATGCAACATGGCGCGCAAGGCGGCGTCTTTCTGCAACGTGCGCCCGATATCGGCCAAGGCGGCATCGAGATAGGCCCGGATGTCGGAGGGGTCCTGGCTCAAATCGTCCAGCATCCATCGCTTGAGCTGGTGCCATGAATCGTCAAGGAACTGCAACAGCGTGTCGTACGCCAGCAGCTTTTCTTTGAGAGACGCCTCGCGCCTCAACGCGTCGTCGGAATGCATGAGCCACTGAGACAATTCGTGGAGCCGCTCAATCGCCTTCCGCCTCATCGGATCGTGCGGATCGTCCCGCATCGTGCAGAGGGTGTCGTAGACAGAATCCAGGACTTTGCGGGAGACGGGGTAATCCAACTTCACAAAACTGAGGACGCGCGACCAGGGGAGTTTTTCAGCCACCGTCCTGCCCAACGAGTCTCTGTTGGCGTCCACGTACTCGAGCACAGCAGAGAGTATGTCGTTCAGGAGGCGATCCCGTTGGTGGCTCCCGAGAAAGCCGGCCAGCATCTGACCGGCCAGGGGGGCGACGCTCACGCCCCGAATGACCTTGGTGGCAATGTCGCGCAGCATCCGCTGCATCGCCGCATCTTCCGACGCGTTCAGCGCCTGAGCGAGCAGCTGCACGAATTCGTGATTCACCGCACGCCTGCGTTCGGGAGTGAGCAACGCCTCGATCAGTTCTTCAGGGATACGCCAGAAGCCGACCAAGCGGGCAATTCCCTCGGGTGTGACCAGCTTCCGCTGGGTGAGGCTGCCGATATTGGAGGCAATGCGCTCAGTATTCCCAGGGATGATGGCCGTGTGCGGAATCGGCAAGCCGAGGGGGTGTCTGAACAGCGCCGTCACCGCATACCAGTCGGCGAGCGCGCCCACCATTGCGGCCTCAGCGAAGGCCCGAAGCCATGCAAACAAGGGATGCGCCTCTTGGTTGAACAGAGCGACGACGAACAGCAGCGCCATGAACAATAGCAGTCCGGTTGCCAGAGCCCGCATGCGAACAGAGTCCTCAGCGTTCGTCGGCAGAATCTGATCGGTAGCACTCACAGCGCTTCTCCTCTCTCACCCCTGGAACAGGGCGAACAGTTCCTCTCATCTCCACATACACGCCGGGAACGCTTCGCGACGGCATTCTGAATAATCCAGGCTAGTCGATCCTGCAGACTCGCGCAACCGGAACACCTCCATGCCTTGGCCTTCTTCCTGTTGCCTTACGCCTTCGACTTTCCTATAGTGGAAACCACGCTCTCCGCCTACAAGCTTTGTGACGAGCCTTCCTGGTACGAACCACGAATGGGGAGTATGCCATGGCGAGTCAAGACGAAACAGACCGGACCGATACTGCAAACCAGGCCGGTCTGTCTCCGCAAGCCCAAGCTCCTTCGGCTCAGGGACACGGGAGTCACGACCTGCCGCCGCCCCAATTACTCTCCGACGCCGCGAACAAGCAATTCCGGCTGAAACTGACGATGTTTTGGAGCGTGGTCATCGCGGCGATTGTCGCGGCCTTTGCGACCGGCTATCCAAGTTGGGAAAACTATATCGTTCAAGAGGCGGCGAAACGACAGTTGCGCGCCTATATCGATGTGCGGCCCCAGGGAATCAGTGCGATCGAGGAAGGCCTGGTGCCGCGCATCCACGACAGCTTTCGCAATATCGGGCGGACCCCCGCATATGACAACGGGGCATTCTCTCGAATTCTTGTGATGGATTACCCTCTGACGCGTGGGCTCGTCAACGACGAGTGTCGCCACGTCACACCGGATCCGAAGGCGGGTAAATGGTTCATCGGAACGCCCAAGCGCCCAAGCATCGCGAGGGAAAGCCCCCTCACGGCTGCGGAGGTCGATGCCATCAAGAGCGGCAAGTCCGCGATCTATTTTCACGGGCGGGTCTGTTACCGGGACATTTTTAACGAGCCGCACCGCACCGACTTTTGCCTCTACTGGAAATGGGACGCCGGCCGCATCAGCCCCAGCCTCTCATGCCCGCAAGGAAACAGTACCAGCTGATCTCACGCTCGGCAGCGGCGCTCATGTCCGTCGTTCGTGACACGTCGTTCGTCTCTCATCCGCAGACAAGAGCCTATGGCATTTAGCTCATAGCCTATGGCCAGCAAGCGAGAGCAGGCGTCTTTGCTTTACGCTACACGCTATGGGCCCTACGCTCTTATTTCCCCCTGGCCACGTTTTACGCATCTTCACGTTTTACGTTTTACGCTTCACTAGGCCGCTTGATCCGATGGGGCGAACCGGGTGAATGTGAGTCGCTTACCCGCTGACAGCAACCCTGATACGGGCAGTTCCATGAACTCGCGCGCAGTCAGGGGCCAGACTTCCTGCTTCTCAGCATCAACCCGTTGCGTCTCGCTCAGATGAACCGGGCGTTCGATGTGCTTCTGCATGGTGGCTCCCTCCATTTTTGATCGGGTCCATCCCCTCGGTCGTTGGATTCGACACGCTGTTCTGCTTTATCTCTACTCCGTGCCGCTAAGTTCCAGGACTAGCAGGCTGCGGAACAACTCGATGGTTGCGTAATACGTTGTGATCAACTCGTGCGCCGTGTCGGTATCAGCATCACCCGCAGGATGCGCAAAAAGGCCGTCCAGCAAGGCCGCAGCGAGCGAAGAGGCGAATCGTACTCGTGCGGTACGGTGAGCCGCGAAACGATGCGAGAACGCCGCTGGCGGACTTTTTCCGCATCCTGCTAGATGAACCCCTGGACTATCCGGGTCTTCCCCCTTGTGGGTTTGCAGGTCCCGATTCCTCCCGATCGCCTCTCCGTCTTGGGTGCCGATGCAATCGTCACCAAGGATCGAGTAGAGTGTCCCGGTAGCACATCGGTGCCTGATGACCTGGAGGAACAATGGCGAGATCGAGACGACCGGAATTGGAAAAAGATAACCCGACCGCCCCGCAGCTCTATGTCGGGCCCAGAAGAAGGCGCGCCCTCTCCCGTGCAACCACACCATCCCGCCCTGCTGCACAGGACGAAATTGCTGCGGCGATGCAGGCGTTGATGGCGGCAGCGGAAGAGTTCGTGAACGGCGTGCCCTATGTGCAGGAGTTAGACAAGGAACGGAACGCCCTGCTGGAGGCGATCGCGGAAGCGCAGACGCTGCTGTCGACCGAGCACGTGCCGGTGAAGCGACCGGCGCGAAGGTCGAAGGACCGTAACCCCTGATACCGCACATTCAATAACAACGTCGCGTCGCCGCCTCGGTGGATCTATCCGTTCACTGAATCGAGTTGTTCACGATTCATGAACGTGCTATGTTTCCGGACATGACGAAGCCCCTCGCACAAGAATCGAAGATTGTTACTTCCAGCCTCGAGCAACTCAAGGCTGTCCACCCTCTTCGTATAGTGAATGTGAAACGAGAGGGCGAGCAGGGGTGGGATGGTGAGTTGACAATCAAAACTACGGGTGAGACCTATCGGTACCTGTTTGAGGTAAAGACGCATCTTCGTCCGCAAGCGATTCACCACCTACTCATCCGGGCACATGCCGATCGCAAACGATGGCGCAAGGCAACGGAACTCTTGTTGCTCGCTGACTATATCAACCCAGTTCTCGCCAACCAGCTGAAACAAGCCGGTGTCAACTTCATCGATACGGCCGGAAATCTATTCCTGAAGCGCTCGCCGGGGCTCTACCTCTACATCGAGGGGAAAAGGCCGCCACTCTCTCCAAAGGACAAACCAACGAGGCTCTTCCAACCGAGTGGCCTCACGCTTCTTTTTGGTCTACTCGTAGAACCTGAATCCATCAACCGCCCTTATCGAGATCTCGTAGGCGAGAATGGTGTTGCCCTTGGTACGGTTGGCTGGGTGAAACGGGATCTCCTCGAACAAGGGTATCTCGAACCCACTGCCAAAGATCGCGTTCGTTTGATTCGTCGAAAAGAACTGTTCGATCGGTGGGTGCAAGGTTATGCCAGCCGTCTTCGTCCAAAGTTCTTTGCCGGGGAGTATCGAGATCTGAGGAATGACCTTCCTACTGTCGCGAAGACGTTCGGCCAATATGCAATGCAGCAAGCATTATCATGGTCTGTCACGGGAGGATTCGGAGCTGACGCAATCATTCACCATTATCAGGGGAACTCGCTCACACTTTTCGTCGAATCGTGGCAAGAGAAGGAGGCCTTGAAAAATCTCAAGTGGTTACCGGTTTCTGGGGGCCCCATTACTATCTTGAAAAGCTTTTCCCCGCGCGTGATTCAGAAGCCTGAGAGTCAGCACCGCATTCCCGCCGCACATCCCATTCTGATTTACGCGGAGTTGTTACACCACGGCACGGATCGTGACCGTGAAACGGCCCAACTCATGTACAAAGAATTTCTGGAAGACTCCATTGCCAAAGATTGAAGGCGATCTGGCGGCAGCGCTGACCCTGCTCCACAAGTATTTCGAACAAAAGAAGATCCCCTTCGCGCTTATCGGGGCGCTTGTGCCGGCTATCCTGTTGCCATCCCAGATAGGAATTCGAGAAACCAGGGATGCCGACCATGTGATCCGAGTGTCTTCCTGGGCTGAATGGGAGACTGTGATAGCCGATCTTGTCACCGTAGGGTTCGTACGAAGCCGCAGCGAACAAGAACACCGCCTGCATTTTCGAACGGCTGAGATCGACCTCATCCCATATGGCATCGCCAACGGCCCAGACGAAGTGTTGGTATGGCGCAAGTCCGGCAATCGCATGAACCTGGCAGGATTTTGGGACGTATTTGAGCATGCCGTACCGGTCGAATTAACCAAGAGTCTTACGGTTCCGATTATCCCCCTCTGGCTTTTCTCGGCCCTGAAAATCTTTGCCTATCTTGACAGGAAGTTTCCCAGAGACCTCCGTGACCTCGCATACGTGTTGGAGCACTATGAGTCGTTGGAAATGGGAGAGCGACGATTTGAGATCGTCGGTGCAGCGGACAATGTGACCTACGAGAATGCCGGTGCTTATTTCCTAGGAACTGATATTCGCACGAACCTTTCATCGATGGCTGCGTTAAACATGGTGAGAGACTTCCTAGCTGGCGTCACCGACAAGTATCACCCTGTCATAAATACCGTTCTTCGAGAGGAATCCCTACTGGAATCAGGCAGACGAAGAATATTTGTCTATCAACTCATACAAGCCTGCCGCTTAGGGCTAACAGGCGTGGCTGAGTGAGACGACCGGAATTGGAAAAAGATAACCCGACCGCCCCGCAGCTCTATGTCGGGCCCAGAAGAAGGCGCGCCCTGTCCCGTGCAACCACACCGTCACACGCTCCGGCGCAGGACGCGATTGCAGCCACGATGCAGGCGTTGACGGCGGCAGCGGAAGAGTTCGTGAGCGGCGTGCCCTATATGCAGGACTTAGACAAGGAACGGAACGCCCTGCTGGCGGCGATCGCCCAGACGCAGACGCTGCTGGCGACCGAGCACGTGACTGTGACACGCGCAGCGCGAACGTCGAAGCGGCGTTAGCCCCATACACAACGGGGGGAGCAACTCTCGTTGCTCCCCCCGTGTACACAGACTCTTTTGCGGCTCTCACATACCCGCGCGCTCTGGCTTACGCCACCTGCTGAATCGCAGACAACAACCACTTGCCGTGTTGATAGCGCATAAAGGTCCAGACCTCGGTCGTTTCGATCGGCTTCTCGACACTCCCCTCGATGAGATACCCGGCATCACCCGGCGCCTTCGACAAGGAGACGGTATAATCCCGGGCGCTCCAATGCAAGCTCACCGTCGCATACTGCACCGTATTCTCAACCCACGACTCCCGAACTTCAGCTTGGAGCAGCACCACATCTTCCACACGGTTCGCCTGATCCTGGCTGGTCAGTTCGGCCAGGCCGGTACTGAAATACTCCAGCATTTCCGGCGTCACCAGCCGACGCAATGCGGACAGATCCTGCTTGCCCCAGGCGGTTTGGATGTCGGTCAGCGATTGCTGAAAGGCCGCCTTGTCGGCTGAGGCGATCTCGCTATCGATCGTGGCCGTTCGGAGTGTCGACACGGGCGAATCGGCCAACAGCGAGCCGCTCACCGCGCTGCTCCGCGTGATGCCTGAGAAATCAGGCGCCACCGCAGGCTTACGCGATCGCAGATAGAAAAACAGCGCCCCGGCTCCCATGAGCATCAACAAAATGAGCATGCCGCTCGGGCCGGACGCTCCGGCCTGACCGTTATCCCCGACTTGCTCTCCCGCTTCGTTGGTGCGCGCGCTGCTGTCGGTCGCCCCGAACAGCATATGCCCGATCCACGATCCGGCCAAACCGCCGGCGATGCCCGCTAACAGGGGATTGCGCTGAATCCACGACGGCTGTGCGGCAGGCGTCGGCCTGGCCGTCGAAGCCGGACCGCTGGCCACGGATGGCGGCGGGCTCGTCGCCTGCCTGGCGGTCGTGGATTGCTCAATCGGCTTGGCGCCGTTGTCTTGATAGGTGCGTGCGCCGCGGCTGCCCATACTCCCGGACGAGGCCCCGCTGCGCGATCCGCCGGAATACCCTCCTCCCGATCCGCCCCGCGCCTTCGCGAAGGAAACGGTTGGCACCCCGATCAGAGATAACACGAGACATGCGGCCATGACTTTAGTTGTATTCAAGCTGGATATCCTTTCTATCGATGACAGAATGAATCGGGAACGTCCCATCATCCTACCAGCAATGACCGAAGAAAACCTAAGATTCGTCCTGTGGATGGGGCTGATCGCATGGTGGCTGGTTTCCTTGTAAGATGGCCTGGCATCATTCGTCTCATTCTCTCGCATCCGGAACCAGCCCGGACTTCGCCTTGAAAGGAGCCATCGTGAAACAGGGATATCGTTTGATCGTGGTGGATAAAGACGGTGTATTAGTGTCTGAATTTCAACTGACGGAGCAGGCCTTGGCTGCGCCGGACGCGTTCGTGGCGGCGCTCAAAGAATCGGTCGAAGCCATCGAAGAAGCGGAGCCGTAAGGGCTGAGGCAGCGTGATCATCTGACGATACAAACCTCGATCATTCTCTCGAACGCCCCATACATCCCTCCCCCACCCGGCTTGCGCCCAGGTGGCTAGCGCGCAGGCAACATCGGAATCGCTCAAGCGGTCTGGTATAGAATGACGTCCATCGTTAGGAACCGGGAGTCTCATATGGAATACCCCATCGTTATCGAGCCAGACCTCGAAGCCGGAGGTTATGTCGTCTCCTGTCCGACCTTAAAAGGCTGCGTCTCACAAGGGGAGACCGAAGAGGAAGCGCTGGAGAACATCAAGGATGCCATCAAGACCTACCTCGAAAGCGTCGAGGATCTGAAACGCCTCAAGAAGTTACGCACCGTCGAAGTCAGCGTATGACGAAGCTGCCGCAGGTCTCTCATGAACGGATTTCTGGCCGCTCCGGCTACCCCCTTTGCAAGGTGTGACTCACTCGCCTCTTACCTCAACTCCAACGGCCGCTTCGCCCGCGCCAGCGGCACCGTGCGCTTCCGGCCCTCCCCCTTTTTCGCCCTGCGGAGTTCCAGCAAGTCTTCCATGTCCTCCAAACGTTCCTTGAGCGACACGAACTCTTCATACGGCAACACCGCGAATTGCTTTTTTCCGTCTTTGATCAAAATCTCCGGGTGTAACGTCATCCTGGTCTCCTCATAGTCAACGATAGGTTTCCTCGCGAAGGTCTGATCAATTCACGTTTGCGCTGAGAAATCTGTTCATGGGTTGCTCAATGAGAGTAACCAGTATCGGAAGGAGATTATCGGGGACATCTTATCGGGATTCGCCCGCAGACGGTTCATCCCCACTCGCGCGGGGAACACGTTTTCGCTCTTCCGGTGTGAGCTCCGCGCGGCCGGCGAAAATGTAGCCACGTAGAGTCGTGTGCAAATGCACCAACCATTCGGCAGGGTGGTCCTCGCAAGTATAAATAATTTGCTGCTTTCCGTCGGTGGTGATGACGTTAATCTGCCTGATGCTCATCAGGATCTGGTTGCCTGGTGGGTCCTGGGCGACCTGGCCGTTCTCGTCTTGGACAAACCAACCGATCCGCTTCGCCTTGGCGGTTCCGCCGGGGGTCGTGTCGATTTCTGAAATCGGGACGCGCATGGCTACCTCTCGGTGATGTCCTGGGTGAAGTCCGACCACCTGGTACCTGGCTTCATGATCCGATTGAATCGGGCTTCGGCGCTGGCGATCGCTTTCGGGTCGATCCCGTAGTTCGTCATCAGCTGTTTCACGTCGGTCCACTTGTCCGCCCATGGCTTCTTCACGTCGTCGGGGATCTCGGCATCGAGGTTGTCCAATTGCCTGAAGTACCAAATGCGGGGCGTGTCGACGGTGGAGGTGCTCAGGTTCAGGCCGTTGTCGATCAGGCCCAACTTGCCGGCGTTGGCTCCTCTGGTCTTCACCATCCAGTTTCCGCTGTGGCGATCGGTGTTCCCGAGAATCCAGTTCATGACGAAGCTCCGGCGCACGTCGTTGGTCTTGCTGCCGGCATGCCCGGCTTTTACCCCACTGTCGAATCCGTCCATGAAACGCTGGGCGCTCCCGATCTGGTCTCCGACATATCGGACGACGGTTTCGGGGACGAGGTCTCGCATGCCGACCACGTCGGCGATGTCGCTGGTCAGGGCTTCCCGAATGAAATACTCCCCAGGCCGGATGCCGTTTCGTGCGCTCTGTTCTCCAGCCGATCGTTTCCAGACGGCGCGCTCTCCGTTCTTCAGGGTGATCACCTGGCTGTCGTTGATGCCGCCGCCCAGGTCTTCGATCGTTTGGACTTCGCCGGTCTGCAATCGTCGGCCGATCTCGCTGCGTGTCGGTGGAAGAGCTCGGACGGTTGGGATCGGGGTGGCCTCGTTCAAAAACGTGTCCGCCAGGAGTTGGGCTTTCTCCTTGGCCGCTTCGAGGCGATGGAGGAGAGCTCGCTGCTGGTTCATGTCCTCCGCAGGGAAATTCCCGGCGTTCTTCATCTTCTTCCACTTGGCCAGGGCTCTGGCGTAATCCGGTTCATCCCCACTCGCGCGGGGAACACCTCATCCCACCATGTCGGAGGAGCATTCAGCTCGGTTCATCCCCACTCGCGCGGGGAACACTGGAATGGTGTCCTTTGGATATCGCCCGCCCCGAAGGACGGGCGCTACGCAGCACGGCTAAGCCGTGCGAAGAGCCTCTATCGTTTCAATCCTCGCCCGCCCCGAAGGACGGGCGCTACTTGCAGGCGGAGTCGTGGGTAGGGGCTTGTTTCAGTTTCAATCCTCGCCCGCCCCGAAGGACGGGCGCTACGGGGGTAAAGCGTGAGCGGCACCCCCTACATGACGTTTCAATCCTCGCCCGCCCCGAAGGACGGGCGCTACCGAGAGAAGACAGATGGTGTGCCCGAACAAGAGAGGTTTCAATCCTCGCCCGCCCCGAAGGACGGGCGCTACTGTCTCCCCTCCCTCGTCATTGTCGTCGTCGTCAAGTTTCAATCCTCGCCCGCCCCGAAGGACGGGCGCTACCCCAAATGAGTACGCCTGCCAGTGCGTTAGCCTCGTTTCAATCCTCGCCCGCCCCGAAGGACGGGCGCTACAACTGATACGTGCAAAAAATGCGACAATTGCCGGGTTTCAATCCTCGCCCGCCCCGAAGGACGGGCGCTACCCTGCAAAAATTGCAGATGCCCTTGGGTTCATTGTTTCAATCCTCGCCCGCCCCGAAGGACGGGCGCTACGACGAATCACGCGGGAAGGACGGCTACCGTTTAGTTTCAATCCTCGCCCGCCCCGAAGGACGGGCGCTAC
>ERZ1292633.99-Hain-H41-02um-R1-99-length-118460-cov-13_pt1 | contig 118460 bp, 132 predicted proteins | sample MGYA00564406_ERZ1292633 | MGnify/ENA primary metagenome ERZ1292633 (study PRJEB36523, sample SAMEA6512639) | groundwater metagenome | collected 2019-01-08 | study: AquaDiva: Metagenomics assemblies of 32 groundwater samples
TCTCATTCTACCCACCGCCCGGGGGTGTTACCGATGTATCTCATCTTCTCCAGGGCGGTCATGTCAGCGATATGGGGCGATATGGTAGCCCTTCAGGAACCGCTCGAAGGCGGCGTGGTCCTTGAGGTCGTAGACGAAGCCCGTCATGCCGACGTCTCGGGCGACGTCGACGAATTCGGCGTGGTCATCCACGAAGAGGATCTCGGACGGCACGACGTGGATCAAGGAACCTTGTGCCTCGTAGAAGAAGGACGGGTCGGGCTTGCCGATGCCGACCTGGTAAGACAGGCAGTGCATGTCGAACAGGTCGTGGATGCCCATGTCCTTGAGCTTGGCGTGCCGGAGTTCCTCGACATTCGAGCCTGCCACCATCATTACGCCCATGGCGCGGAAGCGTTTCCAAAGCGCGATGATCGGCTCGTTCGGCGTGAAGACGTCGGCAAAGGCGCGGTCGAACGTCTCATCCCTGCAGACCAGCTGGAGGGCGCGCTTCATCGCCTTGCGGAAGCCAGGCGTCGTCAGCTGGCCGCGCATGTAGGCATCGAACAGCTCACGTTGCTCTTTGAACATGATCTCGGTGAACTGCTCGGCTTCGAAGGCCGATGAGTGCTGCGCGAGCGCACGGCCTACCTTGCCGTTGTCGAAGTCGACGACGACCTTCCCCCAATCGGAAAGTATCGCCCGGATACTGGGTTTTTTCTTCGCCAATGTCGCCTCCTTGGAAAGAATCTATCCGACCAAAGCCAGTTTCTCGCGGGTCTCCGCTTCCGTCTTGCGGAGAGTCGCGTCGGCTCCGTCGGACTCGAGATTGTGCTTCAAATCGCCGAGGATGTCAACAAGGCGCTCCTCGATGGGACGCAGCGCGATACCCTCCTTCTCCAGCTTTTTCATCGAGAGGACGCAGTCGATGCGCTTGGCGAGCGTCATGCGGTTAAGCTCTTCCTTCGTGATGGCGGAAAAGACCATCTCGGGCTTCAGATGCTTCTTGAGAAGCTCGGCGATGTGCAGCGGCGTGGTGACGCCTGGGTTCGCCACGTTATAGAGGCCGGTCGCCTCCTTGGCGACGAGCTTGGCGGTGGCGTCCATCAGGTCCTCGACGATGGTGCAGGAGTTGGGCGTGTCGATGAACTTCGAATAGGTCATCATCTTCACCAGGGCATTCCTGGGGCTGACCATCGAGGACAGCAGCTGGCGGGGGCGGAGCATCAGGACCTTCAGCGAGCCGCGCTCCGCGCGTTCCGAAAGCAGGTTCTCGGCCCAGACCTTGGTCCAGGAATAGAAGCAGAGCGGGTGCGGCGCGTCCTCTTCCGTATGGACGACGTCGGCCGTCAGGCTTTCCTGCACGCAGCCGGAAGAGACATGGACGAGATAGATGCCGCGTTCCTCGGCGACCTTGGCGACGACGTCGGCGCCGAGCGTGTTGATGGCGAAGGCCTCGGCGCGGTTCATCTCGCACCAGTCGATGTTGGTCTTAGCGGCGACGTTGATGATGAGATCCGGCTGGGCGGAGGAGACGGCACCGGAGACGAACGCTTCGTCGCGGATGTCGCCTTCCGGAGATTCGACAGCAGCGCCTTTGGACGCGAAATGCTCCCGATAGAAGCTGCCGAGCTGGCCGCGGCCGAAGATCAGGACTTTCGTGGGAATCATATGGTTGAAATCATTGTCATCCCGGCGGAGGCCGGGACCCAGTGCTGGAGGATTCGGACCGCCTCAAGGGCTGGGCCCCGGCCTCCGCCAGGGTGACATTATGGCGATACGTTCTCTTTCAGGGTCTCCTTATAGTAGGTGTCGTAGTAGGCCTGATACTCCCCGCTCTTCACGCGCTTCCACCACTCGGGGTTGTCGCGGTACCAGAGGATCGTGTCGCGGATGCCTTGTTCGAACGGGACCGCAGGCTTCCAGCCGAGCTCGCGCTCGATCTTCGACGAATCGACGAGATAGCGGCGGTCGTGGCCGGGGCGGTCCGGCACGTAGGCCTTGAGCGAATCCGGCTTGGCGAGCGTCATCAGGATCAGGTCGGTGATCTCTTCTATGGAGCGCTCGACGCCGGTACCGATGTTGTAGACCTCGCCGAGTTTTCCTTTCCTCAAGATGGCGTCGACGGCGGAGCTGTGGTCGTCGGCGTGGATCCACTCGCGCGTATTCTTGCTGGACTTGAAAAGCGGGAGCGGCTTGTCCACCAGCGCGTTGGTGGCGAAGTGCGGGACGAGCTTCTCGGGGAATTGGTACGGACCGTAGTTGTTGCAGCAGCGGCTGATCGTGATTTCCATGCCGAACGAATGCGCGTAGGACATCACGACGTGGTCGGAGCCGGCCTTGGAAGCGGCGTAGGCCGAACGCGGGTGCAGCATATCCCCTTCCTTAAAGGCGCGGTCCTCGTCGAGGCCGAGGTCGCCGTAGACCTCGTCCGTGGAGACGTGGTGGAAGCGCTTCACGCCGGCGTCGCGGCAGGCCTGGATGAGCACCTGCGTACCGAGGACGTTGTTGCGGAAGAAGGCGTGCGGGTCAAGCACGGAACGGTCGACGTGCGATTCGGCGGCGAAATGCACCACGGCGTCGACGCCATGGAGGGCGGGCGCGACATCGGACGACTCGCAGATATCGCCTTTCACGAAGCGGTAGCGCGGATCGTCGGCGACGTCCTTCAGGTTCTCGAGGTTGCCGGCGTACGTGAGCTTGTCGAAATTGACCACCTCGAGCTCATGGTGGGCGCGGAGCATGTAGCGGACGAAGGCCGAGCCGATGAAACCGGCGCCGCCGGTGACGAGGATGCGCATAGAATACAGGCCAACCCTACCTTTCGCGGCGAGACCGGTCAACTTTCGTTTTAAGGCTTCGTTCGCGGAAAGACGCGGGACGCTTCCAGACGTTCGACGTCAGAGGCCGTCAGCGCCCGATGCTCGACCAACGCACCCACGAGCATATCCGTCTTCCGTTCGAGCTTGCGGTCATGACCGATCAGGTCGCCTTTCAGGTCGGCCAGTTTGTCGTCCAGGTAGGACTTGGTGACCATGGCGGCTTTGATCGGGGCGAGGCCCGCCTCTAATTTCTCGTCGACCATCATCTCCATCGCCGGCATGAAGTTCTGCTCGAAGACCTCTCCGACGTCTCCGACGATCCTGCCGACCAGGCGGTCCTCGAACGTAACGAGCTTCTCGTCGACCTTCCCATCGAACAAGGAGAACTTATCATCGACTTTCTTATCGAACGAGAAGAACTTATCATCGACTTTCTTCTCGAACATAACGAACTTCTCGTCGGCTTTCTTATCGAACGCAACGAACTTATCGTCGACTTTCTTCTCGAACGTAACGAACTTCTCGTCGACCTTCTTATCGAACAAGGAGAACTTCTCGTCGACGTTCTTCTCGAACGAGAAGAACTTATCATCGACTTTCTTATCGAACGTAACGAACTTCTCGTCGACTTTCTTATCGAACGAGAAGAACTTATCGTCCATGACCTCCCCGATCTGCTTCAAGTCATCCTTCGTGAGCATACCCATATGCGCTTAAGAATACTGCCCGCGTCCTAGCATGGGCAACAGGCCGGGTGTCAAGCGTTTTCCGACTTATCTATCCAACAGCGCGATAATGAGCCCGAGCACGCCGCTCACGGCGGCGATGACCCAGAAGCGCATCACGATGGTCGGCTCCGGCCAGCCTTTCGCCTCGAAATGGTGGTGGATGGGCGCGGAGAGGAACACTTTTTTCTTGCGGAACTTCTTGGAGGCGACCTGGATGATGACGGAAAGCGACTCGAGCACGAAGACCAGGCCGATGATCGGCAGGAGCAGCAGGCTGTTGGTCAGCATGGCGACGACGCCGAGCGTCACGCCCAGCGACATCGCGCCGGTGTCTCCCATGAAGAACTTCGCGGGGTTGATGTTGAACCACAGGAACGCCAGGAGCGCGCCGACGACCGCGCCGCAAAAGGCCGAGAGCTCGAACTTGTCCTGAAAGAAGGCGATGGCGCCATATGCGGCGAAAGCGGTGAGCAGCGTGCCGGCGGCCAGGCCGTCGAGGCCGTCCGTCTCGTTCACGGAAAAGGCCGTGGCGACGATGATGAAGATGAAGAGCGGGATCATCCAGACGCCGACGTCGATGATGCCGACGAACGGCACGCGCAGGACGTCCCATTCGAGCTTGACGTAGAACCACCAGGCCGCGGCCGCCGCGATAAGCGAATACGAAAGCAGGCGGTGCCAGACCTTGAGACCGCCGCCGTGCGCGCCGATCTTGCGGACGTTCAGGTAGTCGTCGATCAGGCCGACGATGGCGGCGAAGAACAGCGCGGCGATCGGCAGAAGCGTCTCGCGGCGCGAGATGAAGTTCAGCTCGATCCACGGCTGGTCGCGGATGACGTTGGCGGCGAGCGAGAACATGAACGCGACCGCCAGCACGGAGCCCCAGATCAGGACGCCTCCCATGGTCGGCGTGCCGCTCTTGCCGGCGTGCAGCTTGGCGAAGATCGGCGCGCTCTCTTCGCTGCGGATCTGCTTCCCGAGCTTCAGGATATTCAGGAGGCGCATGACGGTCGGCGTGGCCAGCATGGCGACCGCGAAGGAAACCGTCGAAGCGACGAGGATGGCGATGGCGTGGTCCATATCAGATGTTCAGCAGGATGGTCAGGAAGGCGACGAGCGCCAGCAGGGCTTCGAGCAGGATCGCGAGCGTCATCACGAAAGCGCTGGCGAGGCGATCCTTCTCGTAATGCTTCACGGAAAAGTACGCGTTGACCGAAAGGATCAGCAGGCCGAGCAGCGGAAGGCGCAGAAGCTTCCAGGGAGCGCCGATCTGGTCGACGCCGAAATAGATGGTGTAGTGCAGGGCGAAGAACGGGCTGGTCCGCAAGCGCGGCACCACGAACCACAAGGTCAGGATCCAGGTGAGCAGGTTGACGCCCGCCGTGAGGAGGAGCGCGAAACGCACGTAGCGCGCTTCGCGGAGGTGCAGGCGATGGCGCTCGAAGAGTCGGGCGAACATATCGAGTGCCATCCTACCGCGAAATAGGATATAATGCCAGCGATATGTATAACGACGCCCTGCTTCAGAAAATCCTCGCGACCGCCGGCACCTTCAAGCCCGCGGAACTGAAGGAACACGTCGCGGCGGCCAAGGAAAAGCGAGCGCGCTTCGAGGAATACCTGCTCGAGAAGATGCCGGAGGAGACGCTCTTCCGCATCGCCGCCGACTATTTCAAGGTGCCGTTCGTCGACCTGAAGGGCGTGCAGGTGCGCAAGGACTTCCTCGACCTCGTGCCGGAGCCGATCGCCACGACCCACGAGATCGTGCCTTTCGACAAGGGCGACAAGACGCTCATGGTCGCCGCGCTCGACCCGGAAGACCTACAGACCGTCGAGTTCCTCCGCCGCAAGACGGGACTCGAGATCCAGGTGCACGTCACGACGCCGACGGCGCTCCACGAGATCATCAAGCAGTACAAGCGTTCGCTCAAGGCCGAGTTCGAGGACATCGCCAAAGCGACCGGCGCCGAAGGAGAGGACGACCAGAAGAGGCTGCGCGAGCTCGCGCAGGACCTGCCGGTCGTGAGGATCGTCGAATCGCTGCTCGAGCATGCCGTCTTCGAAGGCGCCTCCGACATCCACATCGAACCGACCGAACAGGACCTGGCCGTGCGCTACCGCGTCGACGGCATCCTGCGCAACGTCATGACCCTGCCGAAGAACGCGCAGGCCGGCATACTCGCGCGCATCAAGGTGCTCTCCAACCTCAAGCTTGACGAGCACCGCCTGCCGCAGGACGGCCGCATGAAGATCAGCGGCCCCGGCTACAAGTATTCGGTCCGCGTCTCGACGCTTCCCGTGATGGACGGCGAGAAGATCGTCATGCGTCTCCTCTCCGAGACCGCGCAGGCGCTTTCGCTCGAACAGCTCGGCTTCAACGAACAGCATCTCGAGACGCTCAAACGGAACATCATGAAGCCGCACGGCATCATCTTCGTGACGGGGCCGACCGGCTCGGGAAAGACGACGACGCTCTACTCGGTGCTCTCGATCCGAAACACGCCCGGCGTCAACATCTCGACCATCGAGGACCCCGTCGAATACCGCATGTCCGGCGTCAACCAGTCGCAGGTCAACCCGAAGATCGGCTTCACCTTCGCCATCGGCTTGCGCACGCTGCTGCGCCAGGACCCGAACATCATCATGGTCGGCGAGATCCGCGACGGCGAGACGGCCGAGATCGCCACCAACGCCGCCATGACGGGCCACCTCGTCTTCGCCACGCTGCACACCAACGACTCCGTCACCTCGCTGCCCCGCCTCGTCGACATGGGCGTGCCCCGCTTCCTGGTGGCTTTCACCTGCAACATCATCGTCGCCCAGCGCCTGGTCCGCAAGCTCTGCAAGAGCTGCAAGACCCCCTACAAGATCGACAAGCGCCAGCTCAAGGAGCTTTCCGAGGTCTACGACGTACCGCACCTTACCGAACTGCTCCAGCGCGACGGATTCATCGGATCGGGAGAAACGCTCGACCGGGTCGATTTCTTCCACGGAACCGGCTGCAAGCTGTGCAACAACGAGGGCTACAAGGGGCGCATGGGCATCTATGAGGTGCTCGAGGTCACGAAGTCGATGCAGGATCTCATCAACAAGAACGCCTCGAACACCGAGATGTACGCTTCCGCCGAAAAGGAAGGCATGATCCCCATCGTCGAGGACGGATTCGCCAAGGCCATCAAGGGCCTGACGTCGCTCGAGGAAATCCTGCGCGTCACCAAGGAATAATCGCCTATGCCCGCCAAGACGCTCGACGAACACATCGCGCGACTGCGCCGACGCTTCATGCGGATCAAGCTTCCGCAGAAGATCTTCTTCGCCGAGAACCTGCGCGTCATGGTCAAGGCCGGCCTCTCGCTGACGGAAGCCCTGCGCACGCTCGCGCTCCAGACCGAGCAGAAGGGCTTCAAGGCCGTCATCATGGAGCTCAACGCCGACGTCGAGAAGGGCACCAGCCTCTCCCTGGCGCTCGCCAAGCACGAACGCCTGTTCGAGCCCATCTTCGTGAACATGATCGCCGCCGGCGAGGTCTCGGGCACGCTCGAAAAGACGCTCGAGCAGCTCACGATGCAGATGCGCAAGGACTACGATCTGATCTCCAAGGTCAAGGGCGCGATGACGTATCCGATCGTCGTGCTCTCGGCCACCGTCCTGATCGGCATCGGCATGATGATCTTCGTCGTGCCGCAGATCCTCTCGATCTTCGAGGAGATCGGCACCGACGAGCTGCCGCTGCCGACCAAGATCCTCATCTTCTTCTCCGACTCCCTGAAGGCGTACTGGCCGTTCTTGATCGTCGGCGCCGGCGGCCTCGTCGCCTCCTTCCTCTGGGTCATCAAGACGCCTATCGGCAAATCCGTCTGGCACAAGATCCTGCTCAAGTCGCCGGTCGTCGGGCCGATCATCATGAAGATCAACCTGGCGCGCTTCGCGCGGACGCTCTCAAGCCTGCTGCGCACCGACGTCCCGATCGTGCAGGGCCTGAACATCACCTCCGACATCGTCCGCAACGTCTACTATCACGATGCCTGCCTGGCCATGGCAGAGGCGGTCAAGAAGGGCGAGCCCATCTCGCAGGTGCTCGAACGCAACGCCAAGATATTCCCCCCCCTCGTCATCCAGATGACGGCCGTCGGCGAGAGGGCCGGCACCGTCGACGAGATGCTCCAGGAGATCGCCGAGTTCTACGAGAAGCAGGTCGATCAGATCATGGGCAGCCTGAGCTCGATCATCGAGCCGATCCTTATCCTCGTGCTCGGCGGCGCCGTCGGCGGCATCGCGCTGGCCATCATCACGCCGATCTATTCGCTGACGACGAAGTTCGGGCAATAGCATGAAGACGCGCGCTTTCACGCTCATCGAGATCGTCGTCGCAGTCAGCCTCGTCTCGGTGCTGATCGTCGTCTTCGGCGTCTCGCTCACGGCCGCGGTCTATGCCCAGCGCATCAAGCTGAGGAACATGGCCTCGGTCCTGGCCGACCAGCAGCTGGCGGCGCTCCAGGTCTATGACACCTCTCAGCTGACTGATCAGGATGACGGCGCGCTCCTCGGCGTCCTCTTCACGCAAGGCGGCTTCGGCGCGATCGAAGACCTGACGGCGCCTTCGCCGTCGCGCGCGCTCAACTCCGCCACTTCGACGTCTTCCGGACTGACCGCGGTCCTGCCGTTCCCCAAGAACGCCTACGCCGACACGACCGTCGCCGCGAGCTTCAAGACGAACGTCGGATCCGCCGCCGCCTGGAAGGCCGGACTCCTGTTCCGCGCGCGCGACCTCCGGAACCACTACCGCGCCTACCTGACCTCGAACTCATTGGTGCTGGAGAAGATCGTCGACGGGGCCGTCACGACGCTGTATGCCGACGTCCGCGCCATCTCGCAGGGCAGCTGGCAGACCCTGAGCGTCTCCGGGACGGGTTCCTCCATCAGCCTGTATCTCAACGGCAACCTCGTCACGACCCAGGTGGACGCCACGTTCTCCGTCGGGCAAGCCGCGCTGGCCGTCTGGGAAGGCGCCTCGGTCAATTTCGACGACGCCTCCATCGCCGGCGAGAACTGGAACTTCGACGGCGTCACGCTCGGCAAGCTCCACGACGACTGGCTGCGCTTCGGGCTCGGCGACCTGCCGAGCGGCACCGGCACTCTCACCATCTCCACGCCGTACTCCGACCCGTCGTACAAGCGCTATTCGGTCGATATCTCGTGGATGGACCGCTCCGGCACGACGCGGACGATCACCCATAACACCGAGAAGGCCAACTGATATGCGCACGCCCGGCGTCACCACGATCGAGCTGGCCGTCTCCATGGCGGTCGCCGCCCTGGTCTTCACCATCCTGGGAGCTATCTTCATCGCGCAAGGCCGCTATTTCGCCATCGAAGACGCCATCGCCGAGACCCAGTACAACGCCTTCCAGATCCTCGACGCGGCCGGACTGAACGCCATCTCGGCCTCGGGCGTGATCGGCAGCCGCACCGTCAACGGCACCGCCTATACGACGAGCACGTCCACGCTGGTGCTCGAACTCCCGTCCATCGGACAGACCGGCGACGTCCTGGTCAACGCGTACGACTACGTGGCCATGGGCCGTTCCGCTTCCGACGCGACGCGGTTCGTCGTCGATATCGACGCCAGCACGAATTCCGCGCGCGTGGACGGCACCAGGACGCCCGGCGCGCTGGTGGACAAGCTCATTTTCCGATATAATGCAGTCGATCCGACGGCAGCGACGGCCATCGAGCTGTACGTCCGTACGCGCAAGGACGCCAGGGGGCAGACCATCCTCACGCCCCTCGGCAAGATCTACTACCTGGGTTCATCGTAATATGCTTGCAAGGAGGAAATCGCCCGGACAGGTCCTGCTCTTGTCCGTCGTGCTGTTGTCCGTGGTGCTGGGCCTCGTCGGGGCCTTCACCGGCTATTTGGGCGGCGTGCGCAAGGCCACCAACGCCTTTTCCGCGCGCGCGGCGGCCCGGCAAGCGGCCCAGGCTGGCATCGAAAAGGCGGTCTGGTGCCTGAACCAGCCGGACGGCGCGAACTGCGGCGGCACATACGGCGGCAACTACGCCGGCGAAACTGACGTCCCGGTCGGCGGGAACGCCTTCTATTCCACCTCCGTCGAGAGCGTCACCGGAAACCTCAAGACCGTGACCTCGACCGGCGCGTATCCCGACGCGGCGAATCCCGTCTCGACCGTGACGCTCAAGGCCGACGTCCAGACCGACACCGAGGCCGCGAGCTTCCATTACGGCGTCCAGGCCGGCAACGGCGGATTCGAGCTTGGCGGCAACGCCTACGTCGACGGAAACATCTACGCCAACGGCAGCGTCATCGGTTCGAACGGCGCCTACGTCACCGGCACGGTCTGGGTGGCCGGCGGCACCGCGCTTTCCCCCGCAGAGCAGGAAGTCAACAACGTCTCCGACCATGAATTCGGCCGCGTCTCGCCGGCGCTCGACATCGGCCAATCGTTCAAGCTGAGCGACGACGCCATCGTCAACAAGCTGAGCTTCTACGTCCGCAAGGTCGGGAGCCCCTCCAACGTCAGCGTGCGCATCCTTACGAACAACGGCGGAGTCCCGTCGAAGACGGTCGTAGGCACGGCCACGCTCACGGCCTCGTCCGTCACCGGCAGCTTCGCCTGGGTCGACGTCGCCTTCTCGTCCCCGCCCGCCCTGGCCGACGACGTCACCTACTGGCTCTCCATCGACACGAGCGCCAACGGCTCCAACTACTGGGTCATCGGCAGCCAGACCAACAACGGCTACGGCAACGGCGTGGGCATGAGTTCCGCCAACTGGAACGCCGGCTCCCCCGTCTGGACCGACGCCGGGCGTGACTTCGACTTCAAGGTATGGACCGGCGGCGTCGTGACCAAGATCGACAACGTCGACGTCTACGAGGACGCGCACGCCAATACCATCAATAGCGCGGCCATCACTGGCGACGCCTACTACCAGACCAAGACAAGCACGACCGTCGGCGGAACTTCGTATCCCGGCACGCCTGACCCAGGCCCCATCGATATGCCGATTTCCGACGCGCTCATCGAGCAATGGAAGTCGGAAGCGACCGCCGGAGGGACCATCACGGGCGACGTCACCTACGACGGCACTTCCAACACGCTCGGCCCCAAGAAGATCACCGGCAACCTGACGGTCACGAACAACGCCTCGCTGACGATGAACGGCACGATTTACGTCGTCGGAAACGTGACGCTCAGCAACAACGCGGTCGTCTCGCTCGCGACCGGTTACGGCTCGAACTCAGGAATGCTCGTCGCCGACGGCAAGATCGACGTCGGCAACAACGTCAGCTTCAACGGCTCGGGCACCGCCGGCTCGTACGTGATGGTGCTGACCACCAATACGTCTCTCGACGTCGCCAGCCCGGCGATGACGCTGTCGAACAACAGCACGAACTCCATCTTCTACGCCTCCGACGGCATGATTTCCGTCTCGAACAACGCCACGCTCAAGGAAGTCACCGGCTTCAAGCTGTATCTCCAGAACAACGCCGCCGTGCAGTACGAGAGCGGCCTGGCCAACGTGAACTTCTCGAGCGGCCCCGGCGGCAGCTGGGTGCTCAAGATCGGCACGCTCCGAGAAATCCGATGACGTCATCATGATCTTCTTCCCGGACCCCACGACCAGCGCCATCGGGCTCGACATCTCCGAGCATGTCTTCCGTTTGGTCGAGATCCGCCGAGGCCCCTTCTACCGACGGCGCCTCCAGCTCCATCGGTACTCCGAGGAGCGCGTGCAGGACGGCGTCGTCGTGGCCGGAGAGTTCAAGGATCCGGCGGCCGTCACCAAGCACCTCAGGAACCTGCTGAAGAAGGCCTATAAGCGCCAGGTCACGCGCGGCGTGGTGGCGTCGCTGCCGGAGACGCGCACGTTCATCAAGGTCATCAGCGTGAAGAAGCCGGAAAAGCCTGAGGCGATCGCCGCCGCCATCCTGGCCGAAGCGGAGCTGCACATCCCGACGCCCATCAACGACCTCTACCTCGACTGGCAGCACATGGTGAATCCCGACGACGTGCCGGTAGGCAAGCCGATGGAAGTGACGATCGCCGCGGCCCCGAAGCAGATCGTCGACAGCTACTCGTCCGCGCTCGAGGGAGCAGGCCTGATTCCGGTCGCCTTCGAGATCGAGGCGCAGGCGATCGTGCGCAGCGTCATCACGGATAAGATCTCGGCCGACAAGACGATCGGCATCGTCGATTTCGGCGCGACACGTTCGAGCTTCATCGTCTACGACAAGGGCACCATCCAGTTCACCGTCAGCATCCCGCTCTCCGGCGACGTCGTCACGCGCCGCATCGCGGAGTCGCTGGCCATCGACGTGCCCGAAGCGGAGCTCACCAAACGCCAATGCGGCGTCGACGCCCACAAGTGCGGGACGCGCCTCTGGAACATCATGGAACCGTTCCTGAGCGAGATGGCCGACCGCATCCTGGACGCGGTGAACTTCTATCGCGACCACTTCCCCGGCGGGCGCCAGCTCGACGAGATCATCCTGTGCGGCGGAGGAGCCAACATGGCGCGCATGGACGAGCTCCTCTCGGACCTGACCAAGACGCCCGTACACAAAGCCGACCCGTGGGTGAACATCGACCCGGGGCACTCGCCCTTGCCGCCGGAGATCATCCTGAGCTCGACGACGGCCGTCGGGCTTGCCTTGCGGCAGGTCGCGCCGGAGAAGAACGCCGTGAAGACGCTATGATCTTCCTCAACCTGCTGTCTTCCGGCCAGAAGGAAGCTCTCCGCGCGCGCGTCGTCTACGCGATGATCGAACGGCTGATGATCGCGTCCGTCGGTTCCCTGCTCGTCGCCGCCATCGCGCTCCTGCTCATCAAGATAGAGCTGACGAAGAGCCTCAGCCAGGTGCAGACGCGCCAGATACTCTCGTCGGAATACGTGACGGTCAACAACGACATCCGCCAGCTGAACCAGCAGATCGTCCGCATCGAGGCTCTGCAGATGATGGCCGTCTCGCCCTCGGAACTGCTCCGCGACGTCGCCGCACGGACGCCGTCCGGAGTGCGCGTGACCGGCATGGACTTCGACGTGAAGAGCCAGTCGATGCGGCTCAACGGCACGGCCGTCGGCCGCGAAGCCCTCCTGGCGTACGAAGAGGCCATGCGCGCGTCGCCGTTCGTGAAGTCCCTTCAGTCGCCCATCTCGAACCTCTTCCAGAAGGCCGACATCAACTTCCAGTTCATGATCGTCCTGGACGTGGACGCCATGAAGAAATCATACGGACCTTCGCCATGAAGCTCGCCCGCGCGAAACTCGTCGTCATGATGCTGACCTTGGCCGGCCTGGTTTTCGACGCCGGCATCCTGCTGTACCTGTGCATGCCGACATTCCGCGAGATCGGGCGGCTCACCGAAGAGATCGTCCGCGCGCATTCCGAACTCGAAGCGCAATACCTGAACCGCAGGAACCTGCTCTCAAGCGGCGAGAAGGTCGGGTCGGCGCGCGAGACCATGCGCGCTCTCGCGGCGCAGTTCCAGCCGAAAGGGCGCGAGCTTGATTTCATCACGGCCGTCGAAGGCGTGGCCGCGGCCCGCGGCGTCGAAGAGCGCCTGATGCTGACCGTCATCGAAGGCACCAAGGGCATCGAAGAGCTCCGCGTCGGCTTCGACCTCACGCTGAACGGCGCCTCGCCCGCCGTCCTCCAGACCCTCGTCGATCTCGAACGCATGCCGTCGCTCCTCATCGTCGAATCCGCCGTGATGAGGCCGGGCGAAGGGGCCGCGGGCGGACCGTCGTTCCTCTCGGTGAACCTGCGCGGCGCCATCGTCGCGCCGCCTGCTGGACTATGAAAAAAAACGCTTCGTTCTCCATCCTTCATCGCATCTTCGGCGCCGGGGCTTTCGTCATCCTGGGCGGTCTGTTCGGATTCCTGGCCTATCTGTATTTCGCCTTCAACGGCATCCTGTCGGGCGAGGTGAAGATCGAGGTGACGCCGGACCTGCTGGCCAACCTGCAATACAAGCGCTTCGAAGATTCCGTCGCGCGGATGAAGCGCCGCCGGAACCTGCCGGACATCCCGGCGGACATGCCTGACCCGTTCGACGCTCCGAAAAAATGATCATGCCCCTCCCGCCTCCCCTTTCAGGGGAGGATTTTTTTGAGGGCGCCGACGAACGCGTCGGCGTCTTTTTCCTCGCTGGCGAATCCGAGACTCGCGCGGATGACGGAACGCGCCCGGGCGTCATCCAGGCCGAGCGCGCGGACGACCGACGACGCCTCGCGGCTTCCGGACTTGCAGGCGGAACCTGCGGCAGCCATCACGCCTTCGCGGCTCAGCAGCAGCACGATCCAGTCGTTCTCCTTGCCGGGACATTCGATGGAGACGATATGAGGCACCACAGGTACGCCCTCGGCGATCAGCGGGTGCGCGCCCGGCGGCAGGCCGGCAAGAAGGCGCTTGCGCAGCCCGACGTATCGCGCGACCTCATCCGCGCGCTTCGAACGCAGCGCGGACGCGGCGGCTCCGAAGCCGGCGATGCCGGCGGCATTCTCGGTGCCGGAACGCGCTCCGCCTTCATGGCCGCCGCCCGTCAGGATCGGCGCGAGCTTCACGCCCTTGCGGACGCCGAGCGCGCCGACGCCCTTCGGTCCGCCGATCTTGTGCGCCGAAATCGTGAAGAGATCGGCGCGTACGGAACGCATATCCATCTCGACGGAGACGACGGCCTGGACGGCGTCGACGTGGAACAGCGGTTTTTTCATGTCGCTCCCGCGGAAGCGGGCGTCCAATCCCTTGCGAATCGCCTCGATGGGCTGCAGCGTGCCGATCTCGTTCGACGCGGCGATGACGGAGACGATGGCCGTCTCATCGCGCACGGCGTCGAGCACGTCATCTGCGCGCACGATGCCGTCAGATCCTGGTTGGACGACGGTCAGCGAAAGCCCGCGCTTCTCCATCGCCTCGAAAGTCTTGAGGACTGACGCGTGCTCGAGCGCCGTCGTGACGGCATGTACCGGCCCACCGGCGTCCAGGATCGGCTCGATGACGCCGCGTATCGCCAGATTGTTGGCCTCGGTGGCGCCGGAGGTGAAGACGACTTCGGAAGCGTCCGCCCCCATGAGCGCGGCGACCTCGCCGCGCGACTTCTCGAGCGTTTTCCTGGCGGCCTGGCCGAGCGCGTGGATGGATGAGGGGTTCGCATAGTGCCCATTCGCCTGCGCGAACATCGCCTCGAGGGCTTCGGGGCGCATCGGCGAACTGGCGGCGTTGTCGAGATACGCGATGTTTTCCATGTCATTCGGCGGTCACGGACGTGATTTCAGGGAAAGATCTCTTGATGAGCGGCTCGATGCCGAGCCTGAGCGTGACGGGCGCGAGCGCGCAGCTGCCGCAAGCGCCTCGAAACTTCAGCCGGACGACGCCGTTTTCGACCGCGACCACCTCGATATCCCCGCCGTGCGCACGCACCGCTGGCCTGACGGATTCAAGGACGGCGTCGACCCGTCCCGCGAAATCTTGGGGAAGCGGAATCTTCTCACGCATATCGGACGAGGATAGACCCGGAAACTCTTCTTGTAAACAGTATACCCCACATCCCGCGCCACGCCCGAAAACCCGATGTACCGTTTTGCGTCAGGTGTCGCATTTCCGTACAGCACGGTCGCGTACGAAAAAGCCTCCTGTCAGGGGTCCAGGAGGCCGAGCTTGCGCTTCACGACGGCGGAGACTGGGTGAAGGCGCTGGTCGAGGATGACGACGACTTCGCCCATGATGCCGAGCGCACGGAGGCGTTCAGCCTCGATTTCCGTTTCGGCGACGCCGATGCGGTGCTCAAGGAGATGGCCAAGCGCCGCGTCGCCGATGGAGTCGCCGATGGCGATGAGGCGATGCGGGTGCAGGGAGAATCTAGCGGCGAAATCGAGCGAACGGCTTCCTTTGTTGCCGATGTGGACGATCGTCTCCTCCACATGGTCGACGACGATGCCGTCGGCGTCGTGCACCAGGCGCGCGGCGTAGACCGCGTCGATCATTCCGCGCACTCCGTTGACCTCGAGGACGAATTCCACGAAGTCCGCGACGGCAGCGGAAACGACGGCCTGTCGGACGCCGAGCTGATGCAGTTCGCGGATGAGCTCGACGGCTCCCTCGCGCAGGCGCACGTGGCTCAGGGCGCGCCGCCAATCGTCGGCCTTGAGCTCGTAGCGCACGTACAGGGCTATCTCCTCGATGAGCCAATGGCGATACTGCGCCTCGGTGATGGCGCCGGATTCGTACAAGCCGACGTAGAACGTGCGCATGACGGCGAGCTCCTTGCTCGCTTCCTTCGGCAATCCCCGCCTGCTGACGGTCGGCATCAGCGCGCCGCCGACCTTCCCGATCAGCGTACCGTCGCAGTCATACAGCACGCCCCATTCTCGCGGGTCGGACATGGTTGGCCTCCTTGATCGAAAGTACCTTCCTGAACCTACGGGAAAATCGCCCCGCAGTCAACGGAATCCGGAGGAGAAACGCGCCGTGCAAACGCGAACCCTACCCATCCATCCCCTCAGCTTTTTTCAATGAAAACGCCGGAGGGTCACTCCGGCGGGCAGCGCGGCGGGTCGATGCCGAACGTCTTCGTCCAACGCTCGACGGTATCGTGAAGGCTTCGGACCATCGCGGCGACGGGCTCCAGATGCGAGCTCGGAGTGATGGTGACGAGGTGGAGGAAGAGCGGAAGGTAGACGTCGCGGGTCTCGATCGTCTGCTTGCGCTGGAACTCCTCGGAGCCGGCATCGAGCGAGGACATGTTGTCGTCGCGGTCGCAGAGCTTGATGCCGATCGTCTTCCAATCGCCATGGCGGCGCAGGCGTTCGACGTAGCCATTCTTCTCCGGCACCTTCGACAGCAGGCGGACCATCCGGTCGGCATCGGCGCCGCCGAGAATCCGGACCTTCATGGGCGTCATGTACTGCGGCGCGTCCTCGTACGCGTCGTGCAGGAGCGCGGCGACCACTGACGCAAGGTCGAAAATCTCGAGTCGGTCGAGCAGGCTGATGGCGACGCGCCGCGGATGTTCGAAGTAGCGCTCGCCGTCCTTCCGTTCCTGCGCCCGGTGCGCGTACTTGGAGAGGTCGTAGGCCATCTCGATGCGGGCGACGTCGTCGTCGGAGAACAGCGCGGCCGCGGCCGGGGCGCGAAGACGGGCGAAGAACGATTCTCGGTTTTCCATAGACCCTCCTATCCCCATCGCAACACGGAATCGCACTCTTGTCAATCCGCCTTCCGCGTGCTATAAAGGCGCATCGTCCTTTTGACCGACCTTAGGAGGCCTCATGGGAAAGAGTCTGAAAATCCGGCTCGAAGGCGCGTCGCGCGGCGGAAGGCTGCGAAGGCTGTCGGACTGGGCCGCACGCAGGCTCGATGCCGTGCCGGGGACTACGCCGAACCAGATCACGGCGCTCGGCCTGGTCCTGGCGATCAACGCGATCTTCCTGTTCTACGCAGGAGGCATCGTCCTCGGCGCGATCATGTGCGCGCTCAGCTACCTGACCGACTTCCTCGACGGCGCGCTGGCTCGTTATCAGGACGAGCATATGACGCCGGAGGAGCGCGAGATCGAACGCGGCAAGCACTGGATGAAGCGCCGCGGCAAGACGGAAGAAGAGGCGATCTTCTCCGGAGCCGCCTTCGACCCCTTCGTCGACAAGGTCCGCTACTTCGGCTGCATGCTGACCCTCGGCATCAGCCGTCTCTGGTGGCCCCTCATAGCGCTCGGCGGCGTCTTCGCCTTGGCACTGACGATCGGCCGTCCGATCGCCACCAGGCTGAAGCTCTCCAAGGGCAGGGCGAACTGGCTCGGCAAGCGCAAGGTGCACGTGGAGGCGGTCCTCATCGCCTGGCTCGTGTTCGTCCCGCCGGCCGTCCTCCGCAGCGGCGACGACATCCTGCTCCTCGTCGCCTCCCTGGGCGGAGGCGCCTCCTTCATCAGCCAGGCCTGGTCGGTCTGGAAGACCCACAAGGACGCGCGCGCCGCGTGAGCGAAGCTTTTACGCGGAAAGCCCCGATCATGTCGGGGCTTTTTTCTTTGTCCACTTAAACCCCGGGCGCAAGCCCGGGGTTCAGCTTTCCCTTTGTCCTTCAGGCCGGAGGTGGGTAAAGTTGGGGCATGGAATATCGCAAGCAGGCGCACTGCACCTACCACACGAGATACCATCTCGTATTCGTGACCAAGTACCGCAGGAAGGTGCTGAAAGCGGGCATGGGGAAATACCTCGTGTTCACGCTGCGACAGGTAGAGAGAAAGTCACCCGAGATTGAGATACTCGAAATGGAAACCGACGAGGACCACGTACATCTCCTGACCGTCATCCCGCCACGCATGGCCGTGAGCGAGGCGGTCCGTATCCTGAAGTCGAACAGCAGCCGCGAGATGCGCAAGAAGTTCCCGTTCCTATCAACCATGTACGATCACAACGAGCTAGGACTCTGGTCGGAGGGGTATTTCGTGTCGACCGTGGGGTGCGACGAAGCCACGATCCAGCGCTACATCCAGATGCAAGGCCTGGAGGACAAAGGACAAACGAAGTTTGTTTGGTAGAGATACCCCGGGCGCAAGCCCGGGGAGTGTCATTCTTCAAATCAGTTTCGCGCCACTTGCGGGACCGTCGCCATCACGTAGTCGATCTTGGGAGTCGGGACCATGCCCATCTCCTTCACCTTCATCTCGACCGCCTGGACTGACTGCTCCTTGGCGACCTTGAGTTCGATGCGCTCGCTCGTCTCCTTGAGTTCGGAAATCTCGTTTTCGAGCTTGCGGATCTGCATGCTTTTCGATGAAGCCGCGTTGATCTGCATCAGGTATCCCGCGCCGAAGGCGGCGACCGTGAGACCGATGAGGACGGCGGCCGGTTTGCCGGAGAGCCTGAAACCCGCCTTGCGAGGCGCGTGATGGGATCGGCGGGTTGAGAACTTCCTGGGCATGTTCAGCGTTTAACGGCGACGCGGAGTTTCGCGGAGCGCGCGCGGGGGTTGGCCTCGAGTTCCTTCTCCCCCGCCATGATCGGCTTGGGAGTGAGGACCTCGAGTTCCTCGTTTTCTTCGAAAAAGCGTTTGACGATGCGGTCCTCGAGCGAGTGGAAGCTGATGACGCCGAGCTTCCCTCCCGGACGCAGCAGGCGCACGGCCTGCGGAAGCGCCTCGCGCATGTTGCCCAACTCGTCGTTCACGGCGATGCGGATGGCCTGGAAGGCCTGCGTGGCCGGATGGATCTTGGGCTTGCCGCGGCGCGACCTCTCCGGCACGGCCGAAGCGACGATGGCCGCCAGCTGGGCGGTCGACGAAATGAGGAAGTGCTTTCGGTCGCGGACGATGGTATCGGCGATACGTCCGGCGGCGCGTTCTTCGCCGTAGTCGCGCAGGATGCGCGCGAGGTCCTCCTGCGCCCAGCCGTTGACGATATCGGAAGCCGTGAGGTCTCCGGCGCCGTCGTAGCGCATGTCGAGGGGGCCGTCGTGGCGGAACGAGAAGCCCCGCTCCGGATCGTCGATCTGAAAGGACGAGTAGCCTAGGTCGAACAGGACGGCAGAGGCGACTGGGACCGCGCACGCCCGCGCAAGACGTTCGAGCTCACGATAGCTTCCGTGGACAAGCATGGCACGGGAACCGTAGCGATCGAGCTTCTTACGCGTCTCCTCCAACGTGCGCGCGTCCCATTCGATCCCCAGGAGGCGCCCGTTCGGGGCGATCGCCTCCAGGAATGCCGAGGCGTGTCCGCCTCCGCCGAGCGTCGCGTCGACGACGTCGTCTCCGGGTTTCGGGTCAAGATACGAAAGGACTTCGTCCAGGAGCACCGGGATGTGGAGGCCGGCCATACTTACACGCCGAGCGCTCCGAGCTGTTCGGCGATGTCGCCGGAATCCTTCTCGGTCTTCAGCTTGTAGGCGTTCCAGGCCTTCTCGTCCCAAAGCTCGAGGTGGTTGTACAGTCCGGCGATGACGACGTTCTTCTTCACGCCGGCGTACTGCCGGAGGTAGTCGGGAAGGACGATCCTCCCCTGCGCGTCGATGGCGACGTCCATGGCACCCGCCAGCATCAGGCGAGCGAAGGCGCGGGAGTTCGACTGGCTCATCGGCATGGCCGCGAGCTTGTCGGCGAGTTTCTGCCATTCAGCCGCCGTGTAGACGTACAGGCAGCCGTCGAGGCCGCGCGTGACGATGGCGCCAGACTCAAGATCCCCGCGAAACTTCACCGGAATCGCGAGGCGTCCTTTGTCATCGAGCGAATGGCGGTACTCTCCAATAAACATCGCAGTTTTTCTTTGTTTCCCCACTTCTCACCACGATAGTACTATTATACTCCACTTTCTCCCACCTGGCAAGACGCCTTCCCCACTCCGGCGGGAGAGGTGTGGATATGTACGCGAGAATGATGTGCTAGGGTCGTCACGACGCACCGAAATAGGAGGATGCGATGACGAGACGCGAGCGAAGACCCAAGAAGGACCGGCGCCGCAATCTCCGCCCCGAATTGCAGGTGCTGATCGCCGACGACGCCAAGGACCTGCCGATCATTGCGACGAAAAAAGAGGGTGACGTGGGGTTCGACCTCTACGTGGCCCGCGAGACGATCGTTCCGCCCGGAGCGACGCTTCCGCCGACGGATCTCTACTGCGGCGTGCGCGTGAAGCTGCCGAAGGGCACCTGGGGGCTGCTGATGTTCCGCTCGGGGACGCATGGCAAGTATCCGAGCCTGCGCCTCTGCCAAGCGCCGATCGACGAGGGCTACACCGGCCCGCTCGATCCGCGCGTCCGGAACGTCGGACGCAAAGCCGTGCGCATCCCGCGCGGCGAACGCCTGGTCCAGCTGGTGATCGTGCCGGCCGTCATCCCGCGCGCCGCCGTCGTCGACGAACTGCCCGAGACTGAACGCGGAACGACCGGCTTCGGTTCGACCGGAAGATGAACGTCTTCCGGTCTTTTTGCGGACGAAAAAGACCCGTCGTGTCAACGGGTCTCGAAGAGCTCCAGGATGCGGGCGCGGATGGTCTCGGGCTTGGTGCCGATGGGGAAGCAGAACTGCGGGACGTCGGGGTGGAGGATCTTGGAATCCTGCCAGCTCCGCAGGGAGATGGTGACACCGAAGCTCCGTTCCGCCGGCGCGCCGGCGGCGGGCGCCGTGACCGTGAAGTCGCGGCCATCGCGATCTTCGCCAGAATTCGGCGCGTGCCGGACGAAGTCGACGATCAGCTTCTCGTCCTGCATCTTCTGCAGGATTCCCTCGACCTCGGCCTCGAACTTCCTGCCGATGTCGGAGTAACGCTCGCCGCGACGATGACGGGATTCGAAACGTTTCCGTGCCAGTTTTCCCATCGTTCCCTCCTACGGGGTGAAAGGTGCGATATGGACGCTACCCGAAAACGACGCCCGCGTCAAGCGTCCTTGTTCCCCATGAATTTCCTGCCGCGCCGAGCGCGGTGGTACGAGATGGCGAAGCGGTGCGCCTCGTCGCGGGCGTGCTGGAGGATCTTCTTGTAGCGCGCGGCCACGCGGACGAGCTCCGGCGTCTTCTCGCCGTAGACGAGGACGTCCTGCTTGCGATCGAAGCCCTTGGCCAGGCCGATTATGGGGATCTTGAGGTTCAGCTCGGCGAGCGCCTCCATCGCGGCGTTGACCTGTCCTCGGCCGCCGTCGATGACGAGCAGGTCCGGCATCTTCCAGGCCTCGCTCTGGTCGTGCGGCGTGGCGTGCGCGAAGCGGCGGCGGATGACTTCCTTCATCATGGCCGTGTCGTTGGCACCTTTGACCGTCTTGATGCGGAACTTCTTGTAGAGCGAGGTGCGCGGCAGACCCTCGACGAAGACGACGCCGGAGGCGACCGCCTGCTCGCCGAGCGTGTTCGAGATGTCGTAGGCCTCGACGCGTCCGAAGACGTTGATGCCCTCGTCGCGGTTCTCACGAGGATCATCTTCCCGCTTGATGACGGAGACGTCTTGGATGTGCGTCAGCGCGAACATCAGGTTGCGGAGCTTGGCGGCCTCCTCGAAATCCTCCCTCTCGGCGGCGAGCTTCATCTGCTTCTCCGTCTCCTTCAGCACCTGCGCCTTCTTGCCTTCGAAGAACAGGACGAGGCGTCGGATGACCTTGGCGTAGTCGCGCTTCGAGATCGCCTCGACGCAGACGCCGGGGCAGAGCTTGATGTGATAGTAGAAGCACGGCCGCGCCTGACCCGGATCGCAATCCGACCAGTGGAACATCTTGCGCGTCAGTTCCAGCGCGGCACGAAGCGAGGAGGAAGACGTGTACGGCCCGAAGACACATTTGAATTTCTTCTTGGGCGTAGCTTCCAGTTCGTACCCGCGGATCAGGATCGGCTTCGGGTACGGCTCGTTCGTGATGGCGAGATGCAGGAAGCTCGAGTCATCCTTGCCGATGACGTTATACGGCGGCTTGAGCTTGCGGATCTCGTTGGCCTCGAGGATGAGCGCCTCGATGGCCGTCGGCACCAGCTGCCAGTCGACTTCGGCGATGAACGGCACCATCTTCTCGATGTGCTCCCCATGCGGCCTCTGCCAATACTGCGGGATGCGCCGCGCTAGCGAAATGGCCTTGCCGACGTACAGCAACTTCCCCTCGGCGTCCTTCATATAGTAGACGCCGGGGCTTTCGGGAATCTCGGGTTCCTTGAGTTTGAGTCGTGATGGCAACCTCATGTGGGATACTGTAGAGCATTTCAGAAAAAACATCAGCCCTACGCGCGAATGCGGAAGGGCTGAGGGCTAAGGGTTTGAGTGCTGACGGGGAACGGGGCCGAGCGCTAACTCGCGGACACCGCGGCCGGGCTGCCGGAGCGCCAGCCGTGGGCGAGCCAGCGGCAGCCCGAGCACCACCACAAGCCCCACGCGCCGCCGAGCCAGTCGAGGCTGCGCACGCACCGGCGCCCGTCCGGGTTGCGGTAGATGGTCCCCCAGAAGAACACGGCATTCCTCTTCCACTCCTCGGGGATGAGGTGCTGGTTCTCCGGCTTGAGGAGCCAGTCGAGGAGGTTGGCGTTGAAGACCGGATGGGTCTTCAGCTCCTCGAGGAGCTGGTTGCCCACGATCCAACCGTTACCCTTCTGCTTCTCCGAGAGGTAGAGGGAGAGCTTGGAGGGGTTGAAGGCGAACTGCCCATTGATGACGTTGGGGGGTTGGTCAATGGGCAAGACCTTCCAGCCATAGTGGACGAAGGGATCGGCGTCGAGGTCGACGACTGTGCTGCGGGTGAACGTAGCGATCTGATCGGTCTTCATGGCAATCTCCTCTGACGTTGGCCCGTCTTGCGACGAGCCGGAAAGGTACTTTCGGTACCGAGTTTGTACACTCTATTCAAGCGATTTGTCAAGACGCCAGGGGGTCAGACCCCCTGGCGTTGACTCACGTCCGCGAGCGGACTTCCTTTTTCCGGCGGCGTATGATGACATGCAGGCTGGCTCCGAACGGAAAGGACCTTTCGATGAGGGAATTTGTCCTGACGGACGCTTCGCACGCCGGACAGCTTTTCGCCTTCCGCGACTTCTGCGTCGCGGCGCGCGACATGAAGGAGGACTGGGTCCGCCTGCGCATCCGCCTGGTCGACGCCTTCAAGCCGACCGCCTGGTACTGGCACGACGTCCTCAAGGCTGGCGTGACGCACGGCGTGACGTTGCCTGCGGTCGAAGCCGTCCTCGAAGACGGCTGTGTCCAATGCCTGCCGGCCCTGATCGTCTGGTGCGGCGCGACCGCCCGACACATCGAATCCGCGACGGTCACGACCCAGGGCGGCCCCGGATCTGGCGTCGAGTTCGACAAGACGGTCCGAGCCCTGGCCGCGCCCATGTGCTTCACCGAACGCGAAGAGCGCGAAGGCCTCCGTCGGAAGACGGCGACCGAATGGCTCACCCATCCGCGCATCCTGACTCCCGACGTCCTACGACGCCACTACTGGATGCCGCCCGACGTCCCCGCTCCCGCCTCGCGCCCTCGGCGCTGAGGCGTTTTCATTTCAGATACTTCTTCAGATACTTGCCCGTGACCGATTTCGCGTTGCGGGCGATCTCCTCCGGCGTGCCCGTCGCGACGACCTGGCCGCCGCGGTCGCCGCCTTCGGGACCGAGGTCAATGACGTGGTCGGCCGTCTTGATGACGTCGAGGTTGTGCTCGATGACCAGCACGGTGTTGCCGTAGTTCACCAGGCGATGAAGCACTTCGAGCAGCTTGTCGATGTCGGCGAAGTGCAGGCCGGTGGTCGGCTCGTCGAGCAGGTAGATGGTGCGGCCGGTCTGGCGCTTGGAGAGCTCCGAAGCGAGCTTCACGCGCTGGGCTTCGCCGCCGGAGAGCGTCGTGGCGCTCTGTCCGAGCTCGAGATAATCCAAACCGACCTCGCGCAGCAGCTTGATCTTGTCGTGGATCCAGGGGACGTCGCGGAAGAACGTCGCGGCTTCCTCGATCGTCATCTTCAAGATGTCGTGGATGGACTTCTCGTTGTACTTCACCTCGAGCGTCTCGCGGTCGAAGCGGCGGCCCTTGCAGACGTCGCACTGGACGTAGACCGTCGGCAGGAAGTGCATCTCGATGGCGATGGTTCCGTTGCCTTCGCAGTTCTCGCAGCGGCCGCCGGGGCGGTTGAAGGAGAAGCGTCCGATCTGATAGCCGCGCATGCGCGCTTCCGGCGTCGAGGCGAAGAGCTCGCGGATGAACGTCCAGCTGCCGGTGTAGGTCGCCGGGTTCGAGCGCGGCGTCCGTCCGATCGGAGACTGATCGATGACGATGACCTTGTCGAGATGCTCCAAGCCGAGCATCTGCTTGTGTTTGCCGACGCGGTGGGCGGTGCCGTAGATCTTGTTCGAGAGCGACTTCCAGAGCACGTCCTCCATCAAGGTCGATTTGCCGGAGCCGGAAACGCCCGTGAGCGCGATGAACTTGCCGAGCGGGAACTCGACGTCGATGTCCTTCAGGTTGTTCTCGCTCGCGCCCTTGATCTTGATCGAGCCCTTGTCCTTGGTGCGGCGCGTGCGCGGCACGGCGATCTTCAGGTCGCCGTTCAGGTACTTCACCGTCAGCGAATCCTTGTTGGCGTTCCCCTTCTGGAGGACGTCCGGCATCGATCCCTGCGCGACGACGCGGCCGCCGTGCTTGCCGGCGCCCGGGCCGAAGTCGACGAGATAGTCGGCGGTGAAGATGGTGTCCTCGTCATGCTCGACGACCAAGATGGTGTTGCCGAGGTCGCGCAGATGCGTGAGCGTCTCGAGCAGCTTGTCGTTGTCGCGCTGATGCAGGCCGATGGTCGGCTCGTCGAGCACATAGAGCGCGCCGACGAGCTTCGAACCGATCTGCGAGGCGAGGCGGATGCGCTGGGCTTCTCCGCCCGAGAGCGTGCCGGCCTTGCGCGAGAGCGTCAGGTAATTCAAGCCGACGTCCAGCATGAACTGCAGGCGCGAGGTGATTTCCTTGAGGACTGAGAGCGAGATCTCCTTCTCGGTGTCGTTGAGCTTCAGCCTATTGAAGAATTCGGCCGCCTCGTCGATCGAAAGGCTCGTGATGTCGAGGATGCTCCGCTTGCCGCCGAGCCAGACGTGCAGGGCTTCCTTGCGGAGGCGGGCGCCATGGCATTCGGCGCAGGGCTTCTCGCTCCAGACGGATTCGGTGCCGAGGCCGTGGCACTCGGGGCAGGCGCCGTACGGGCTGTTGAACGAGAAGAGGCGCGGCTCCACTTCCGGGAAGGAGAAGCCGTCGTCCGGGCAGGCGTACTCGGACGACATCACATGCTCGCTGCCGTCGGAGTAGATGAAGGTCACGACGCCGCCCGCGCGATCGAGGGCCGTCTCGACGGCTTCGGCCAGCTGGGAGCGGAAGCCCTTGTTGTTCTCGAGCGGCCAGCCGAGCGGCACGCGGTCGACGAGCAGCTCGATGGTGTGGGTGCCGTACTTGGCGAGGTTGATGCGCTGGCGCAAATTCTTCCACTTGCCGTCGATGCGCACGTCGGAGAAGCCGCCCGTATAGAGGTCGTTGAGCATCTGCATGTACTCGCCCTTGCGTCCGCGGACGATCGGCGCCAGCACCTGGATGTGGTCGTAGTGGACCTTCTTTTTCTTCAGGAGCGATTCCTTGCCGGCGACGGCCTTGTTCTCGGCGACCTGCGCGGAATGGATGGCCTTCGTCCGCTCGATGGCGGCGTCGACGATCTCCTCCTGCGTCAGCTTGCGGATCTCCTTCTTGCAGACGACGCAATGCGGCCGCCCGACGCGGGCGTAGAGCACGCGCAGGTAGTCGTAGATCTCGGTGATGGTGGCGACGGTCGAGCGCGGGTTGGAGGAATGCGCCTTCTGGTCGATGGCGATGGCGGGGGAAAGCCCTTCGATCTCGTCGACGTCCGGCTTCTGCATCTGGCCCAGGAACTGGCGGGCATAGGCCGAGAGGGACTCGACATAGCGGCGCTGGCCCTCGGCGAAGATGGTATCGAAAGCCAGGCTCGATTTGCCCGAACCCGAGACGCCCGTCAGGACGATCAGCTTGTTGCGCGGCAGCGTAAGGTCGACGTTCTTGAGGTTGTGTTCCCTCGCGCCTTTGATGACGATGTTTTCTTGCATGTTCTTGAGACAGTCGATGCTACCTTTTGGAACGATTATCGACAGGGTCGGGCGCTTTCTTTTTCTTCTTTAACGTCGCTATTTCGTCGCGCAGCAGCGCCGCGAGCTCGAACTCGAGCGACCGTGCGGCTTCGCGCATCTGCTCTTCTTTCTCGCGCAGGACCTCCTCGACCGGCCGTTTCTCGGCGGCGGCCTCCAGCTGGAGATTCTTCTTGGCGGCCCTCTCGCGCGATTTCTCGATCTCGCCGAACATCGAAGTCAGCGTCTTCTTGATGGTCGTCGGCGTGATGCCGTGTTCCTTGTTCCAGGCGAGCTGGCGTTCGCGGCGGCGGTTCGTCTCCTTGATGGCGCGGTCCAGCGATCCGGTGCCGTGGTCGGCGTAGAGCACGACCTGGCCGCCGACGTTGCGGGCGGCGCGGCCGATCGTCTGGATGAGCGAGGTCTCCGAGCGGAGGAAGCCTTCCTTATCGGCGTCCAGGATGGCGACGAGCGAGACCTCCGGCAGGTCGAGGCCTTCGCGCAGGAGGTTCACGCCGACGAGCACGTCGAAGACGCCCTTGCGGAACTCGTGCAGGATCCGGATGCGGTCGAGCGTCTGCACGTCTGAGTGGATGTACTTGACCTTCACCTTCAGCGATTCGAGGTACTGCGTCAGGTCCTCCGCCATCTTCTTGGTGAGGGTCGTCGCCATCACGCGTTCGTCTTTCTTGACGCGGTCCTTGATGCGCTCGATGAGATCCTCGACCTGGCCCTTGTAGCCGGACGCGAGATCCTCGGTGACGGGCTTCACGATGACTTCAGGGTCGACCAGTCCGGTCGGACGGATGATCTGCTCGACGGTCTGATCGGCATGCTCGGCCTCGTACTTGCCTGGCGTGGCCGAGACGAACAGCGCCTGCGGCATGCGGTCCTCGAATTCCTTCCAGGTGAGCGGGCGGTTGTCTGCCGCGCTCGGCAGACGGAAGCCGTAGTCGATGAGCGTCTTCTTGCGGGCGGCGTCGCCGGCGGACATGCCGCCGACCTGGGGGATCGTCACATGCGACTCGTCGATGACGAGCAGGAAGTCCTCGTGAAAATACGATAAGAGGGTGTCCGGAGGGGCACCGGCGGGGCGGCCCGAGAGTACGCGCGAGTAGTTCTCGATGCCGTGGCAGAAACCGACCTCCTTCATCATCGCCATGTCGAAGCGCGTGCGGCGCTCGATCCGTTCGGCCTCGAGGAGCTTCCCTTCCTTCTTGAACTTCTCGAGCTGGCCCTTGAGCTCGGCCTCGATTTCGACGAGCGCGCGCTTGCGGTCCTCGGCGTCGGTGATGAAGTGCTTGGCCGGGAAGATCCAGACGTCTTCGACGCGTTCGGCGCGCTTCCGCGTGATCGGATCGATGCGATAGATCTCCTTGATGTCGCCGAGGCCCGTCTCGATGCGATAGATCATCTCCTCGTTGGCGGGCATGACCTCGAGCGTCTCGCCTCGCAGTCGGAACTTGCCGCGCGTGAGGTCGGCGGTCGTGCGCTCGAACTGCATGTCGATGAAACGCCGGAGCAGTTCCGCGCGCGTGATGCGCTCTCCCCTCCTGAAGTGCAGGAGCGTCTTCTCGTAGGCCTCCGGCGCGCCGAGGCCGTAGATGCAGGAGACGGACGCCACGATGATGACGTCCTTGCGCGTCAGCAGCGCCTGGGTGGTGGCGTGGCGCAGACGGTCGATCTCCTGGTTGATCATCGCCTCCTTCTCGATGTAGGTATCGCTCGAGGGGACGTAGGCTTCCGGCTGGTAGTAGTCGTAGTACGACACGAAATACTCCACGGCGTTGTCCGGGAAGAACTCCCGGAACTCGTTGCAGAGCTGGGCGGCCAAGGTCTTGTTGTGCGCCAGGACCAAGGTCGGCTTCTGGACCTGCTGGATGACGTTGGCGACGGTGTAGGTCTTGCCGGAACCGGTCACGCCGAGCAGCGTCTGCATCTCGTGGCCGGACTTCAAACCGGCCACGAGCTTTTCGATGGCTTGCGGCTGGTCTCCGGCGGGGCTATATGGGGCTTTGAGCTTGAACTCCATGAAAAAGCAAAATACCGTTTGTCGACGGTCGTGTCAATGATAACAGGGTAGTTCGCCTTGTGGCGAACACGTCAAATGGACCCAGGAAAAGAAAACGACCGTCCTCAGTTGAGGGCGGTCGAGGCGGCCGTGGCGTCCGGGAGCGTGGACGCATCGTCTTCGTAAACGATGTTCGGAGCGGACATGGACGGCGAGTCCGGTTCATCGGGCGGAGAGGAGGCGTCCGTGACGCCGCTCGCTTCGTGAGCGAATTCGGAAGTCATGATCTTGCCGGTGCCGGCAGCGAAGACGAACCGATCGTCGAGGGCTGCAGGTCCGGACTTGGGCTTGGATGGCGGTTCGGGTTCCGCGGGCGTATCAGTGAGATCGAACTTGTCATGCGGCGAGGGCGCTCTCGAGGGTACGTCCTGCATGGGTTCAGACCGTGGCGGCGGCATTATGACGCCGGTCGTGACGAAGTTTCCGGCGATGACTTCCAGGATGAGGACGGTGCCATCGGGCAGGTGGTCGTACGGAGCGGAGACGATCGCCCTGAGTCGGCGATTCCGTCGCGAACCGACCAGGAGGCCGGAAAGGATGCCGATGCCGACGACGAGGAATGCGCAGATGATGCAGGCGGACACGTAGGCCCGGATATTCTTGACGGAATCGCGGTCGGGAACGAAGAGGCTGAAAGTTTCGGAGTTCGGATTCGAGCGGACTTTCGGCGCGAGCGCGGTGAGGACGTTCGGAGTCCTCGGCGATGCGTTAAGGATCGATGGCGCGGCCGGAGCCGACGCGAGCGGCGGCGTGACGGCGGATGGAACGACGATGAGAGAACCTGCGGCGGCCTTGGGATTGGGTCTCGGCCGCCGCGCGGCAAGCCGCTTCTTACGGAGAGCGCGCTCATCGGATTTGATCTGGGCGATCAGGCCGTCGAACTCCTCGGCGGCCTGGCGGTCGATCTCCCGAAGCCGGGAGGTGTCGATCTTGAGGGCCGCGAGGATGTCGTCATCGTTCGCGAGCGGAGCGGGCGACGGGATGCGGCGCATCTTCTCGGCCGCCGCGCGGACATCCGGATCGATCGGCTGCTTGGTCTTGAGCTCAGGCTCCCCCTTCGCCGAAGCGACGGGGGCGGACTCGACGGTGGAAGCCTCGACGGCCTCCGAGGCCTTGGCCGCGTGGATCGAGGCGGGCACGGAAGCCGGAATCGACCTGGCATGGACCTGGCGGCCGGCGCAAGCGATCAGGGCAAACACGAGGAACAGCGTCGAAATGGCGTATCTGCGCATCGGAACCCTCCAAAAAAGCGGTCTTCAGGCGGATGGATGGATTTTCGAAGAACGGTCCGAGGCTACCAGCATTTCGCGATATTGTCAAGCCGCGGAGGCTGAAAAAGAAAACGGACCCCGGAGAGGGTCCGTATCTAGGAGAGAGTCAGGGCAGGCTAGCGGCCGCGCAGATAGCGCTGGCTGGCGGTCGTGGAGCGGACGAGGGAACGAGCCTCAGGAAAACGGACCGGCTCGGGCTCGCGCATCGCGTTCACGGCCAGGACGTCGATCTGCGCTTGGATGAGCATCTGGTGGCGGACGATCGTCACCCGATAGTGGTGGTGGTGATGTTCGACGACAGTCGGCGGTTGAAGCGCCTTCATATCCGGCGATGGGATCGCGAATACGCAGGCGACTGCGGCGATGACGACGAGCGTGGTGAGCATCGGAGACGCTCCTTTCATTTTCGAGCGGAAGCGATTTCCCGTCCTAGGACCGTGCTTCGCGTCGGGCGAAGCGCCGTTGCCGCAGGATTCTTCGGAAGCGGCGATGGAGCCGCATGGCGCGTCGCGCCAAATGCGGCGAGAGACAGCGGAGGATGAACGCGGACACGGCGACGCCGAGCGCGATGCCGACGACGACGATCGCCTTCGGGACGAGCATGAAGCCGACGATGAATACGGCGTCGAGCAAGATGCAGATGACGATGAAGAGGGCGATGTCCTTGTTTCCCTTCACTTACGTCTCCTTACCGAGGAAGCGCCGGGCGATTCCGCCGGAGTCTCGCAGGTCAGGATATCCTGTCCGAGTACGCCGAGCCGCTCGGCGGCGCATGACATGTCGGCGACGCAGGCGTCGTAGGCGCGCTCGACGTCCTCGCAGACGACGGTCCGCGTCTCCGTCATCACGACGGCGGGCGCGGGCTGCGGTTGAGTAGCTCGTAAAATTCTGGCAGCCGCCCTGTGCGCACGCTGCTCATCATCTCCGCTGGCGTGCAAGCCGAGGTCATAGCCGATCTCCTCGCCATCGGAGTGTCCGATGGTATAGGAGAAGAACACCACGAATGCCACGGCTACCGCGACGAGGAATGGGACCAAACGGACGGGAGCGACGACGCTGGGCTTGAGAACTTTCATTTTTGGCCTCCTTGGCCGAGGTGGATGCCGGTCAATCTGGACAGGAGCAGTCTAGCATATTTCGATGATTTTGTCAATGCTTTGTGACAGCATTTATCAGCCGATTTCAGCCATAAAAACCGCCCCAAAGTACGGCGGGGCGGTTCGCTCTTCAGGCGTGCAGGTCGAAGACCTGTCCGGGTGACGGCACGTAGGCGTCGATGTGCATGTCGCGGCGTAGCTTGCGTTCGAGCGCTTCGGCCGCGTGTTCTTCGCCGTGCGTGATGAGCACGACTTTCGGCTTTTTCTCGGCCTCGCCGATCCACCTCAAGATTTTGGCTTGGTCGGCATGAGCGCTCCAGGCGCCGACGGATTTGACCGTGGCGTTCACGTGGACGTCCTGGCCATGGATGCGCACGACCCTCGCGCCCTCATAGAGCTTGCGGCCGATCGTTCCGGCGGCCTGGAAGCCGACGATCATCAGCATCGAGTTCGGGTCCGGCAGGTAGCGGACGAGGTGATGCAGGATGCGACCGCCCGTCATCATGCCGGCGCCGGCCAGGATGACCTTGGGCGCGACGACCTCGTTGATTTTCTTCGACATATCGACCGTCTTGGTCGCCAGGAAGCCCGGCAGCTTGAAGAGGTCGTGGCCGGAGAGGATCTCCTTCTCGGCGTCGTCGTTGAAGTAGCGGGAGTATTCCTCATAGACGTGCGTGGCGGCGATCGCCAGCGGACTGTCGAGGAAGACCGGCACGCGCGGGATCTCCCCCTGTTCGGCCAGATGATGCAGGGTCAGGATGATCTCCTGGGTGCGCTCGATGGCGAAGGTCGGGATCATCAGCACGCCTTTCTTGGCGATGACGTGCTTGATCGCCTCGCGCAGGGATTCGACGCGCGTCTCGGGCGCCTCGTGCAGGCGGTCGCCGTAGGTCGATTCGACCACGAGCGCGTCGAGGGCGGGCAGCCGCTCGGTCGGGCGCATGAGCGGCACGTCGTCGTTACCGACGTCGCCCGAGAAGACAATCGTCTTGCCGTCGACGCGGAACTCGATGAACGACGAGCCAAGCACGTGGCCCGCGTCATGGAAGACCGCGGTGACGGCGCCGGCGCAGATCGCGACCTCCTTGCCGTATTCGACGTCCTCGAGCTTCTCGGCGGCCCGTTCGACGTCGTGCAGGTCGTACATCGGTTCGATCTTGTCGCGCTTCTTGGCGTCCTTCATCACGTTCAGCATGTCGTGCCAGAGAAGCTGGGCCAGCTCGACGGTCGGCGGCGTGGCGAAGATCGGCCCGCGGTAGCCGCGCTTCACCAGCTGCGGCACGCGGCCGACGTGGTCCATGTGCGGATGCGTGACGAAGACGGCGTCGATCTCCGACGGCTTGAACGGGAATGGCAGGAGGTTGCGCTTAGAATCGCCGTTGCCGCCCTGAAAGATGCCGCAATCGATCAGCACCTTGTGGCTTCCCGTCTCGAGCAGGTAGCAGGTGCCGGTCACCTCCTTGGCGGCGCCGTAGAAGTGGACTTTCATGTGAGGAGGACGCTCGCCAGGCCGAGGAAGGTGAAGAAGCCGACGATGTCGGTCAGCGTGGTGGCGAAGACGGTCGAGGCCAGGGCCGGATCGATCTTCAGGCGCTTCATCGTGACGGGAATGAGGACGCCGCCGAGGCCCGCGATGAACAGGTTGACCGTCATGGCGGCCACGAGCACGAGAGCGAGCCTGAGGTTCTTCGTCCAGGCGAAGGCGACGCAGGCGATGATGAGACCGGTGACCATGCCGTTGGCGGCGCCCGTCAGCATCTGGCGGCCGACGATCTTGGCGAGGTCGAGCGGGTGCAACTGGCCCAGCGCCAGGGCGCGGATGGATACGCCGAGCGTCTGCGTGACGGCGTTGCCTCCCATGCCGGCGACGACCGGCATCAGGGCGGCGAGGATGACGAGTTCGGCGATGACGTCCTGGAACCTGGTCACGACCGCCGCAGCCAAGAGCGCGGTGGCCAGGTTGACGACAAGCCACGGCAGACGCCGCTTGATGGAGAGCCAGGCCGGGTCCGTGATGTGCTCGTCTTCCGACGTTCCGCTGAAGCGGGAGAGGTCTTCCGTCAGCGACTCCTTGATGACGTCGAACATGTCGTCGGCGGTGATGACGCCCATGAGCTTGCCGCGCGGATCGACGACGGGGAGCTCAAAGGCGTCGAGATCGCTGAAGCGATGGATGACCTCGTCCTGCGGCATCGCCGCGGGCAGGGATTCCGAAGTCCTTTGCATCAAGTCGTCGACGATCGTGCCGGCCGGCGCGGTCGCCAGGCGGACGAGCGAGACGGTCCCGAGCAGGACGCCGCCGGCGTCGGTCAAGTAGACGGTCGCCGACTTCTGGAAGCCCGTCGAGACGGAAAGCGCCCTGCGGACGTCCTCGACCGTCTTGCCTGTTTCCGCGCGAAAGAACTCCGTCTTCATGAGGCCGCCGGCCGTCTCCTCCTCGAATCCGAGCAGCGGCAGGATGCGCTTGGGGTCGGCCTTGCGGAGCGCCTCGACGATGCGATCCTTGCGGCGCTTATCGAGCTGTTGGATAAGGTCGACCGCTTCGTCCGATTCGAGTACGGCGATGAGCTTCAGGAAGCGCTCCGTCCCGAGTTTGGAGAGCAGCTCGTGCCGGGCGTGCGGACTGACTTCCCAAATGACTCGCGAAAGCTTCTCGTCGTCCAGCAGCGAAAGCGCCTGAAGCTGCTCCCCTTCGGAGAGGTTGTTGACGATGATGGCGAGCTCCTCGGGCCGGATGGCCTTGAGTGCTTCGCGCAGGATGGCGGTGTCGCGCCCGAAGAACGTCTTGAACGTCTTGGCGAGCGGACTGAGGGTGCGGAGCGGCATGGCAGGTCTTTTCAGGTCCAGTGTATACTGAAGATACATGCGCCACAACACGAAAACTCGCCTGTGGACGTTCGGACTCCTCGCCCTGATGGCCGGCACGGCCCTCGCGGACGGTCCGAAGACGTTGGATGTGACCGCCGACGACCTGACGGCCGCGGGCGTCGTGGGCGTGACGGACGTCGAACCGGCCGTCGAACGCTTCGCTCCGCCCGTGAAGTACTTCCGCTCGCCGGAAAAGCTTTCCGAGGCCGACGCAAAGAAGGATTGCGCCGATTGCGCCGACATCATCGCCGTCTACGCCGCCGAAGCGCCGACCGTCCCCGGCTGGAACGCCGAAAAGGCCCAGCAGTTCGTGAAGATCGGCGCCCGCCTCCAGCTCCGCACCTACATCCCGTCCACCAAGCGCATCGTGACCGTCACCGCCGTGAGCGAACAGACGATGCGGAAGATCTCGAGACACCTGGTCGACAAGTTCTCTAGATAGTCACCGTGACCGAACTCGCCCTGCCCCCTCTTCAGCAAAGAGGGGGTCTTGTTTTGAAAATCCTCCCCTTCGCTAAAGGGGAGGTGGCCGAAGGCCGGAGGGGTTCTGTTTCGCATGCACCCCCGTCGGCAGCGGCTCATACGGCTGGTCCACCGCGTGCCCTATATAGCGGAGCATCTCGTGCGGAAGGCCGTTGTCCTCGCAGATGGCCTTGAAGACGCTGTAGCTTCCCCGCGGCGTGCGTTTCTGGGTGGCGAAATCGACTTCGACCAGGCCGAACTTGGCGGCGAACCCTTTCTCCCACTCCCAGTTGTCGATCAGCGACCAGAAGAAATAACCGCGCACGTCGACGCCGGACTGGATGGCATGCCAGGCCTCCTTGATGACGGCCACGAGATAGCGCTTGCGGCGGTCGTCGTTCGAGCTCGGCAGGCCGTTCTCGGTGATGTAGATGGGCAGCTTGTAGGACTCTAGGTCCTTCAGGACCTTGAAGATGCCCGCCGGGTTCAGTTCCCAGCCGACGTCGCTGGTGTCGCGCCGCTCCTTGCGCACCTCGGCGAAGAAGGTCGTCGGCGGCCAGCCGAACTTCTTGAGGCGGTAATGAAAGTAGTAGTTGATGCCGAGGAAATCGTGCGTGCCCTTGGTGAAGAAATAGAAAAGATGGTTCCACCACCAATCGATGACGCGCGTGCCGATCCAATCCTTGAAGGAGTGGCTGTCGTACGCCTCGATCGAGAGCACGTTCTGCGCCAGCCCGACCTGCGACTCCGGGCGGAGTCTCTTGATGGAGCGATACGCCTTGCGGTGCGCCTTGGCGAGGCGAAGCGCGATGATCTGCGAAAGAAGCGCGTTCTTCTTCTGCGGAGGCCAGCCGGCGGACAGGTAGCCCTGGCTGACGTAGACGTTCGGCTCGTTCATCGTGAGCCAGATGTCCACCAGATCTCCGAGTTCCTCGACGACTTTCTTCGTATAGCGCTCGAACCGCGCGACGGCGAGCGGATGCTCCCAGCCGCCCTTCGCCGCGAACCACTGCGGCAGCGAGAAGTGCCAAAGCGTCAGCATGACCTTCATGCCGCGCGCGCGGACGGCCTCGAGCACCTTGCGGTAGTGAGCGAGCTCGGTCTCGGACCACTCCCCTTCTTTCTGCTCGATGCGCGCCCACTCGATCGAAAGCCGGTGCGCGTTGTTGCCGAGGCCCGCCGCCAAATCGAGATCTTCCTCGTAGCGATGATAGTGATCGCAGGCGAGGCCGGAGACGGAACCGTCGCTGATCTTGCCGCGCGTCTGTTCCCACTTCCACCAGTCGGCGTTCACGTTGCCTCCCTCGACCTGATAGGCCGCGGTCGCGGCGCCCCAAAGGAATCCCTTGGGGAAACGGCGGGTCTCGTGGACGTGGTGGGAATGCGGATGCTCCGGCATATGTTCAGGCGATGGCCTTGGCGGCGAGGCCGATGATGAGTATGCCCGCGAAGTTGAACGAATAGGAAAGCGGGACGAACCAGCGCATCTTCATCTTCGAGAAGCCCATCAGGCTGATGCCGAGCTCGTCGGGGAATGGCGAGGCGATGATGAGTCCGCCGATGAAGAGCGAGGCGAGCCGGAAGGAGCGCGTGCGGATCAGGACCGCGAAGCGCGCCCATCCTTCGCTGTCCTTTAGATGTTCCATCAGGTGTTCCGAGAGACGGTCGCGGACGAGCGAGAAGATGAGCATGTCGCCGACGACGGAACCGAGCGCGCCGACCGCGGCGGTGGCGAGGACGGAACCGGATCGCGCGATCTCGCCGAGCGCGACGATCGCCGGCGCCGTCGTGAAAATCGAAGTGAAGAACATGCCGGCGAAGAAACTGCCGATGACGCGCAGTTTCGGCGTGGCGGTGAGCAGATGCTCGACGAGACCAGATCGTTCGAGCGCGATCGCGAGCAGGAGGCTGAGCGCGATGACCCCGAAGTCCTTGAGCAGGTGCTTCTTGTCGACCATACGCTAGACCTTGAGTCCGAAGACGCCGCCGATGAAGCCTCCGATCATGTAGCCGATGATCGCCGCGAGGGACGCGACTACGACCATCTCCATGCCGCCTTTCCACCGGCTGCGGCCTGTAGCGCCGGCCTTCACGAAGCCGATGGCGAAGAGCGCGGCGATCGTCGCGACGACCGAGACGCGCAAGGCGGCGCCGACCGGAAGAACAAGGAACGGCAGGACCGGCACCGCGCCGCCGGCGATGTACGCGGCGCCCATGATCAGCGCGCGCGACTTCGGCTCCTCCAGGTCGCCGGCGCCGATGCGCAGTTCCTTGGCCACCATCTCCTCGAGCCAGAGCTTCTTGTCGGCGGTGATGCGCTTCACCAGGATGGCGACCTCGTCCTCGCTGAAGCCGCGCTTGCGGTACATGACGCGCAGTTCCTCCGTCTCCTCCTCGGGCTTCTCGTCGATCTCCCTGCGCTCGTCCTCGATGCGCTTCTTGAGCATCTCGCAATGCGACTTGTTGGAGAGGTAGGAACCCGCTGCCATCGAAAGGGACTCGACGGCCACCAGGACCAGGCCGGAGAGGACGACGATGCGCCCGTCCTCGGTGCCGGCAGCGATGCCGGCCACGGCGCCGAGCGTCGAGACGAGGCCGTCCTCCAGCCCGAAGACCAGCTCGCGGATCGCATCGAGGAGATTGCCGAAACGTCGGTGCGGGACATGCGTCATATCGTCATCAGTATATGGTAGAATGCCGCATATGTATATCGTGAAATCCACCGGCGCCACCGAGAGTTTCAGCAGGGAAAAGCTGCGCGGCGGGTTGCGGCGTTCCGGCGTCCCGGACCATCTCGTGGACCGCATCTTGAACGCCGTCGCCGAACGGGTCAAGAACGGGACGACCACGCGCCAGATCGCCGCCCTGGTCAATCAACAGCTCAAGCGCGAAAGCCGCGCCCACAGCTACCGCTACACCCTGCGCGAAGGCCTCCTGAAGCTCGGACCGGCCGGATTCAAGTTCGAGAAATACGTCGGATCGATCCTGAACGCCTACGGCTACGAGACGAGCTATCCGGAGGAATTCCACGGAGCCTGCGTGGACCATGAAGTGGACATCCTGGCCAAGAAGGACGGCAAGACGGTCATGATCGAGGCGAAGTTCCGGAACGACTTCGATTATTTCGTGAAACTGCGCGACGTCATGGCCGCCTGGACGCGCTTCCAGGATCTGAACGACGGCGCCCGGCAAGGCAAATGCCCGAAGTTCGACTCGCTCTGGATCGTCACCAACGGCAAGATATCGTCGCGTTCGATGAAGTTCGGCGAATGCAAGGGCATCCGCCTGCTCGGCTGGAACTACCCCAAGGACGAATCCTTCGCGCATTTCGTCGACCACGCTTCGCTCTATCCCATCACGGTGCTTCACGAGCTCAGCGCCAAGGAACTCGCCTCCCTTTCCGATCGCGAGATGATGCTCTGCCGCGACGTGGCGCAGCGCACGCCGAAACAGCTCGCCCGCGCCGCGAAGCTCCGGATGGGGCGCGCGGAATCGATCCTGCGGACCTGCAAGATGGTCGTCGACCCTTCGTCCGATCCGCACCCGGCGGCGTTCAACGCGAAGGCGCGTCGGAAACCAGGAACCGCGTGATGGCCACGGCTCCGCGCGCGTCGCGGACCAAACCGTCGCGGACGGGGTCGAACGTTCCGTCGCCGTCGTCGCGCCTCAGGATGGCGTAATAGAAGCCTGTCGGCAGTCCCCCTTCGACCGGGACTCGGAAATTGTGCGCTTCGCCTTCCGGCAGGAGACGGCTCACGGCCAGGATCCTTCCCGGTTCGGAGCCTTCGGCGCGCACCACGATGAACGAGGGGGCGGACAGCGCCGCGTACGAGACGACGACGTTCGAACCGACCGCCTGGTCCTGGACCACGACGACGTTCCGGAGGCGCTTCAACGAGGAAAGCGGGCTTTCCATCCCGGGAAAATACGCTTGCGCGAAAAGCCAGAGGACGGCCGCGAGGCCGGTGAACAGGACCGCCAGGAAGACGCGGTCCGGGATGGTGACGTTTCGCCAGATGAAGTTCGGAGCCATGGCTGCTACGAAAAGATGCCGAGAGGTCTAGCGCTTAGAGTGTACCACGCGCGGTTCCAGTAACGAAAAATCCCCGCTCAGTCGAGCGAGGACGCGTTGAGGTCGAAACGCCAGTCGCGGCGTTCGGCGGAGGGGTCGGCGTCGCGGACCCAGAGTTCCCTGGTCTGCGGCCTGATGACCACGGTGGCCAGCGTGACGCTGGTCGGGTTCTGCTCTGGAGTGCGGTGCAGGACTCCGTCGTTGGTCGAGAGCAGATCGAGCATCTCTTCCGGCGTGCGCGGCAGTTTCTCCCGCGGCATCGACTTCAGCTTGGCCAGGCGGGCCAGGCTGTGGTTGCCGCCGGCCACGACCGCCGGATCCGGCTCCTTCAGCCGGAGCGAGAGTACGTGGTTCGTGTGGCAGAAAGGTCCGGGACCGACCGTCGCGAGCGCGACCGATTCGTGCGCGGTCAGCGCGTTGGAAACCTCGAGCGAGACGACCTGGCCCGACGGCCCGTGCGCCACGGTGTAGTACGTGGTCAGCGCGACGGGCGGCATCGCCAGCTGCTCGACCGCATCCTCGAGATCGGCCGCGAGCGAAGCGCGGAAGTGCTGGACCTGCTTGGAGAGGCCCGGGCGCGCTTCCGGCCAGAGCGAGTTGTTGGTGATGGCCACGCCCTTCGAGTTCAGCGAACCTGCCAGGTTCGGCAGCTGACCCGGATAGGTCAGGCCGACAACGCGAGGGCAGCCGTCGAATTCCGCGTCGAGCAGCACCATCTTGCCGTGATAGTGCGGCTCGTAGTCCTCGTTGTGGCCGATGAGCGCGCCTTGCGCCGTCGTCACTACGAGCGTAGAGCACTTGGCGGGCGCCAGCAGGAACTCCGACATGATTTCCTCCGAGTACGCGATGAGGGCGATCATCTCGAACGGGACGCAGGCGCCCTCCGACAATCCCTTCAGGAAAGCCGTCGCGGACGGCCAGGAACGGTCGGTCCGCTCCGAGTAGCCCATCGCGATTTCACGCATCTTCCGATAACTGCCGGCGGTCGCGTGCTCAAGCAGGTACGCGACGAGACGGTCGTGCAGGTCTGGAACGTCCGGACCGCACGCCTCGCCGACCTTGCGGCCGACTTCCGAGTATGAACCTCCACATCGAAGGTATCTCATATGTCCTCCTTTCGTTGGGACAGCCTTTCTGTAACGCAAAACCGGCCTCCCGTCAAGGAAGGCCGGCTGGAAGACCTTACATCTTCTGTCCGGGAGCCGGAGAGGCTTTCTTCTCGCCGCCCATGTCCGCGCCGCAGGAATCGCACTTGGCGCAGCACTTGCCGGCCATGAGCATCGCGACCGCCGAGAGGCCGACCAGCACGTACGCCGCGCGTTCCGCGAGCGGCCATGAGCCGAGGAGGGTCATCACCAGGTTGAACTTCAGGAGTCCGACCAGGCCCCAGTTGAGGGCACCGACGAGCACGAGCGCGGCGGCGGCCTTATGGAGGCCGCACATCTTCATTCCCTTCATCATCATACGATCGAAGCGTGAGCTTCTTACCGGGGCTTAAACGCCCCAATGACCGCCCCAGTATATCACGTTTTTGGGGACTTTTCCACAGGCTCGGATTTTTTCTTCCGCGCCTGGAGCAGCCGCCAGACCAGCCATGAGCACGCGATGGAGGCGCCCACGAGAGCGAACGATCCGAAGGCGGGCAGGTAGAAAAGGAAGTCATCGTACGTCATGGCTCCATGATACACTGTCGCCATGAAACGTCTCCTGCTGTTCATCGTGCTCGCCGCCGCCCTCGGAGGCGGGTGGTGGTACGTCCACGGCCGTCCCGACCTCCTCATGCCCATCGAAGACGCCGCGGAACGCGTGGCGGACACGGTGAAGGCGGCGGCTGGCGAAGTCTCCGCCCCTCCCCCGCTCCGCAAGAAGGAGGATGCACCGTCCGCGCGCCTGACCGCCGACGGCACCTTCACGGAGACGAACCGGCACCGCGCCGAAAACGGGCGTCCGGCCCTGCGGCACGTCGCCGCGCTGGACGTCGCAGCTGAAGCCAAGCTGAAGGATATGTTCGATCGTCAGTACTTCGCACACGAATCCCCGACCGGCGAAGGTCCCGCCGACGTCATCGAAGCGGCCGGATACGCCTATGTCACCGTCGGTGAGAACCTGGCGCTCGGGAATTTCGCCGACGACCGCGAGCTCGTGCAGGCCTGGATGGACAGTCCGGGACATCGCGCCAACATCCTCGAGGCGAAATTCACCGAGCTCGGCGTCGCCGTCGGACGTGGCATGTACGAAGGACGAATGACATGGCTGGCCGTGCAGGAATTCGGCAAACCGATCTCGGACTGCCCTGCCGTCAGCGCGGAACTCGAAGCCGCCATCGCGTCGGACAAGGTGCGGCTGACCGATCTCGAAGCCCGCTCGGATGCGCTCAAGAAGGAGCTCGAGACGTCCGACAAGCCGCGCACCCGCGAGGAGCGCGACGCATACAACGCCAAGGTCGACGCATACAACGCGCTGGCGCGTGAGACCAACGCCCTGATCGGACAGATCCAAGGCGAGATCACGGTCTATAACGGCCAGGTGCAGGCTTTCAATGCCTGCGCCGGATAGAAAAACCGCGCGGCGGCTGGGTCTTTCGTCTTATAGCTTGTCGATATCGATCATGACGGCCCCTTCGTCGATGGCGGTGAGCGTGAAGGCGTAGCCGAGCGCTTCGGCGGACGGCCGCGTGGTCTGGCCGAGCCGCACCTCGACCGGCTGGGCCTCGGGCGCCGAGAGCCGCATCGACAGCAGCGCGGCGAATTCTCCCGCCCAGATGCACTGTACGTCCTTGGGACAGCGCGAGTCCTCGATGGCGGCGAGCGTGATCGCCAGACCGCTCCCGGACGTTTTGGTCTCACCCTTCTTCAGCGTGAAGGTCCCGTCATCCAGGACGTCGGACGGAAGCGTCTCGACGAACGTCGTGCCTCCGGCGCGGCACTGGCGCGGAGAGGACTCCATCACGGGGTTCCCCGAGGCGGCGCATTCTTCGAACGACGCGATGTCGGCCTTGGCACAACCCGCTCCGACGAGGAGCAGTACGGACGCGATGATGAGGCGTTTCATGTCACTCGACGATCTTCGCGACCAGCGCGCCCGCTTCCGAACGGCTGATCATGACGTTCTGGAGGTCGACCAGACCGGTCTTGCCGGCTCCGCACTCGCCAGGGTCGGTCCACTGCGCGAGCGGAGCCTCGTGCGCACGGACGCGTTCAGGATTCGTCTCGAAGGAATTTCCGTGGGCCTTGAACTCGAGGCCCCAGGCCGTGCCCGCGTTGGCGTGCCAATGCTCTTCTTCTTCGCACTCGGGACCATGCGCCTTATGGAACTGTTTCGCGGGATACCAGGCGGTCCCGATATTGAGCATCTCGACGAACCAGACATCCTGCAGGTTCCTCGATTCCAGTCCCGAGACGTCGAGCGCCGTCGCCGGCGGATGCTGGGCGACCCATTCGGCCTTCGGCGACTGCGCGTAGGCCCACTCGATGAAGACGGCGTAGTTGCCGCGGTAGCGGTAGTTGTACATGCGCGCGCCGCTGACCGCGTACATGTCGAGCGCGCCGGATTCCGGCGAAGCCGGGTCATGGATGCCGAGGTACGTCTGGCCGTTCGAACCGAAGGCCCCGACGCCCGACACCATGTGCCCGCCGTTGCGGTCCCATGCGCGCGTCCTCTCGTTCCAGCTGTAGTAGCCGATCGCGACTTCGACGGCCTGGCCCTTGGCCAGCTCGACGGCGATCTTGCGGACGATGTCGGGATCGTACGTGCGGCTCTCGATGCGATGCGAATAGATCGGCAGGCCATGGCGCGCGGTGAAGGCGACCTTGGCCGGAAGCACGTCGTTCTTCATACCGGCGCCGACCTCGTACCGCCAGTTGAGGTCCGGCTTGAGCTCGTCCATCGTCTCTTCCTGCGTCTCCGGCATCTTGTCCTCGAAGCCGTAGCGCTTCGCGAGCCAGTGCAGGCCGTTGGAGATGGAGGTCGGCACGCATTCGTTGTGACCCTGGAAACGGTCCGGCACTCCGGGCTGGAAGACCTCGAAGTCCGAGCCTTCCGCGGGCGGAGCGTCCGCGGCCGGAACGACGCCCGCGGCGGCGGCTCCCGGCACGTCGCCGCCGGCATCCGAAGCGTCTGTCATGTAGGACGCGGCGTCCGGCGTCGTGAAGCGTTCCTTGGGGACGCTCGGCTCCGGGGTCGCCGGCGCATCCGGCGGCGCCGGCACGGCGTCGAGCATGCCGCCCGCGCCGCCGGTCTCCGGATGCGGCGTGAAGAGGTCGCCGAAATCCTCCGTCCGGAAGGACGGGATGGTCGCTTCGGCGGACGCGGACTTCGCGCGGATCTTCCCGTCCCATTCCCCGACCGACTCCTCCGTGAGCATGGCGACGAGATCGAAGTGGTCGCGCGTCGGAACGTCGGCGTCGACGATCTCGAACGAGAAGGTGTTGGCGCCCTCGATGACTTTAGCGCGCGAATTCTTCACGAGCCATTCCTCCTGCGTACCTCCGGTCACGACGTACGCGGCGAACTTCCCGTCCTTGTTGAGATCGATAGCGACGTTGGCGATCGTGTAGGCGTCGTCCTTCCTCGTGAACGGCACCGTGACATGCGCCGCTGGCGTCGCCTCTCCCTTATAGAAGATGCGCGCGGCCATGACGTCGCCGATCAACGTCATGTCGGGCTCCGGACGGAACAGCATCCATGCCCCGATGACGAGCAGGACGAGCGCGGCGGACAGGAATCTCTTTTGCCAATGAGGCATCATAGCGGACAGATACGTTTGAAAATCGTCGTCGCCGAGGCGTTCACGCCGCTTTCCAGTCCTTCCATCTTGCCGGAAAAACCGCAGACGTGCCAGGATAGGCGCATGCACCTTTTAGCCGCCCGGCTCGCAGCCTTGCTGAGCCTGGCGGCCATCCGGCTCGACAAGGCTCGCATCCCCTTGTGGGGCTACCACTTCGCGCTCTGGAAGCTCCGCGCGGAGCATCCCGACGCCCTGCGCGACTTTCCGACGCTTCCGCCGATGCATCCGATGTACTCGTATTGGAGCTTCCTGCCGATCGCGACGTCCATGGCCATCCTCGGCCATCGCGTGCGGCTCGTCGGCGAAGAGGGCATCCTGGAACTCTCCAGCATCGACGCCAAACGTGCGCTTGCCCGCCTCTCGGAACTCGGCTGGGGCGCCGAGATCGAAGCCGTCCGCCCGCTCGTCGCCCCGTTCATCGCCTGGTCGCAACCCCTGCGGAAGGAGCACGCCATGACGCGTTCGCCCGTCGACGCCTATGCCGACATCCTGATAGCCGTCTTCAGCCTGGCGGCCATCGGCCACGGACACGAGAAGACGCGCGTCTCCGACTTCCATCGCCTGATGGTCGCCCTGCGCAAGGAGTTCCCGAACGACATGCCGGAGTTCGACGTCGTCGGCCGCCCGCCGTTCCAGTCGTCGAACCTGCTGTCGGATGCGCTCCACCGCGCCCTCCAAGCCGATCCGCCGAAAATCGTCTGCGCGTTCAACATGTTCCTGGTCGTCGACCGCGAGACGGCCATGCGCAACCTGAACGCCTTCGACGCCTTCACGCGCTCACGCCTCGTGAAGTTCCATTCGAAGGTCGCCGAACGCTTCGTCGCGCTCCAGCGCGCCGAGGACGACGGCCCGACGCCGCTCGCCGGCGCCTGACGCCTCCCTCCCGATGAGGGAGTTTTTTTCGTAATGACGCTCCCCGGGCCTGGTGCCGTCAACGCACCGTCAGCAGTTCGTCCCAGCTCGTCGTGTAGCGCGGCGAGCGGCGTTCGGATTTCGGCCGCCAGGAACGGTCGACGCCCTCGGCCGCGAATCGGACGGTGCCCGTCCCCCACTCGGCATTGATGCCGTCGACGGCGCGCCAGACGGCCTCGCGTTTCGGGTCGGCCTCGCGGTTCCCGAAGAGCCGCAGCTGGTCGGCGTCGGCCGAGGCGAGCTCCCCCATCCGCACGCCCGCCTTCTTATACGAGAGGCCGGGTTCGTAGATGCCCTCCAGGATGCCGTGCGCGGCGCGGATGAGGTCTGGCGTGTCGTCGGTGGGATCGTCGATCCGGATAGTGCGTCCCGAAGGGTACGGCTGGCCGTAGCCTTGGCGGCGCAATCCGAGGAAGACCGTTAGGACCGCGGCCTTGAGACCGTCGCCGCGCAGGGTCTCGGCGGCGGAAGCGACGTGCGTCGCGATCGCTTCTTTCAATCCGGCGAGCGTCGTGACCGGGCGGCCGAACGAACGCGAGCAGATGACGCTCTTGCGATGCTCACGGACGGCGCCGTGTTCCCCGCAGGGCGTGCCGCGCAGTTCCATCGCCACGCGAAGCGCTCCCGAACCCATGTGCCGCAGGATCCAGGCGTCAGGCAGGTCGCGGAAGGCGCGCGCCGAGCGGATGCCGGAACCGATCAGCAGCTTGGCGTACTGCCGACCGATGCCCCAAAGACTCCCGGGGTCGAACGACTCGAGAAGGTCGTCCACTCGCGGATGATCGACGAGCGTCAGGACGCCTTCGAGCGACGCGTGCTTCTTGGCAAGCGTCGCTCCGGCCTTGGCGAGCGTCCGTGTGGTGGCGATGCCGATCGAGACGGGAATGCCCACGTGACGGCGGACATCGGCGCGAATGCGGCGGCAGACGGCTTCGTAGGGATCGCGCGAATCGAAGCGCAGGAAGGCCTCGTCGACGGAGTAGACCTCGACATCCTCCGCGCGCTCCATGATCGTCTTCATCACGCGATCCGACATGTCGCCGTACAGGGAGTGGTTGCCGGAAATCTGGACGACCTTGTTGAGCCTCAAAGATTCGCGCCACTCGAAGGCCGGCGCGCCCATCGGGATGCCGAGCGCCTTGGCCTCGTTCGAACGCGCCACGATACAGCCGTCGTTCGAGGAAAGGACGACGACGGGAAGGCCTTCGAGCTTCGGATCGAATACCCGTTCGCAGGAGACGAAGAAGTTGTTGCAATCCACGAGGGCGAAAACGCTCATGTGAACGCGTGGATGACGTGCGTGACGACGCCCCAGATCTCGAGTTCTTCGCCGCCCGTCGGCGTCCGGAAACGCTCCATGCGGATTTCCCCGCCGCGGACCGCCACCACGACCTTCCCCGGCACAGGCGCAGCCGCCCGGTCGACCACCAGCAGGTCGCCTGCAAGGATGCCGACGTCGCGCTGAGAATCCGATCCGGCGCGCATGAAGAACGTCGCCGCCGGGTGGCGGACGCAATGCGCGTTCAAGTCGAGCGGGCCGTCGAACTGGCGGCCCTCATGCGGTTGGAAAAACTGGACGGTGGGCATGCTCCCACCGTACGGGACGGGACGGCGAACAGCGCAAGATGCAACGTCCTTGCATCCTTGGGGTCTGACCCCGAAGTGCCAGGGCTAAAAGTGCCTGATTCGGTAGATTCGGTGCCTGGCACAAAAGGGACAGGCACTCCTGATGGCGAACAGCGCGAGATAACGCATCTCAGAAAAAACATCAGCCCTCCGCGTAAAACGCGGAGGGCTAAGGGCAAAGGGTTTAAGTGCCTCAGGGGCAAAGGACCGAGCGCTAAGCGCTAACTCGCGGACACCGCAGCCGGGAAGACGGAGTACCAGTCGTAGTCGAGCCAGCGGCAGCCCCAGTACCACCCGTCGCCGAGCCAGAAGAGGTCGCGCACGCACAGGCTGCCGTCCGCGTCGCGGTAGATGGTCCCCCAGAAGAACACGGCCTTCCCCTTCCACTCCTCGGGAATGAGATGCTGGTTCTCCTTGCGGTAGAGCCAGTCGAGCAGGTTGGCGTTCACGACCGGCTGGGCCTTCAGCTCCTCGCGGAGCTTGTTGCCCTCGATCCGCCCGTCGCCCTCCTGCTTCTTCGAGAGGTGGAGGCCGAGCTTGGCGGGGTCGAAGGCGAACTGACCACCCTTCTGGTGCTCCTCGACGGACCATCCGTCGGGAACGAACGGATTGGCGTCGAGATCGACGACCTTGCTGCCGAAGTCGCCTTCGATCAGCTTCTGGAGACCGGCGAGGACTGGCGACATCGGCACGGTGCCGTTCTTCGCGCGGTTGAACAGCTCGGTGACGCGATCCAGGTAGGTGGCCTTCTCGGCCTCGGTGATCTTCTTCGACATGACGCGCTCCTTTGGCGCTGTGGCCCGTCTTGCGACACCCCGGAATGGGACGTCATTCGACAAGCCGTAAAGGTACTGCGATGTAGCAAGGATAGCATAAAAATGCGGTTTTGTCAAGTATTAATGACAAAAATGCCCCGGGCTGAAGTATGGTCAATCGCATCGGCTGCGAAGACGCTTTCCGCCGACTCGTCAGAGTAGAGCTTCAAAAACAATCCGTACTTTCTTGCCATCCAGCAGCGCCTCCTTAAGCGCCATGAGCAGCGGATACCGGCGCGCGCGGGCGCCGAGGACCTCGAGCGCCTGCGGCAAGGACGCCATGCCCTCGCTGACGTGCGGCGACTTGCCGCGCCGCGCGAGCGCCTCCCCCGCCGAGCGGTTCTTGGAATGCGGACTGAAACCGGTCGCGACCATGTCGCCGACGCCGGCGACGCCGTGGAAGGTCTCGCGACGTCCGCCGAGGTCCTCGAGGATGGCGCCGGCCTCCTCGACCGCCTTGGCCACGAACCAGCCGCGCGCGTTGGCGCCCCAGCCCAGGCCCTCGGTCATGCCGAGGCCGAGCGCGTAGACGTTCTTCAGCACCGCCGACCAGACGACGCCGGTGACGTCGTCGCTCGCCTCGATGCGCATGCGGGTTCCGGCGAAGAGCTTTTTCATCTTGCGAAGCGCGGCGGGATCGGCGGACGCGGCCACGCCGACGCCGGGCTGTCCTTTCGACAACTCGTCCGCGAGCAAGGGCCCGCCGAGATAGACGAACGGCGTCCCCTCCGGCAGCGTCTGGCGCAGGATGCCGTCCGACGGCAGCAGCGTGCCTTTCTCCAGGCCTTTCGAGACCGAGACGACGAAGGTCCTCTTCGAGAGGTGCGGCGCGATCGAGTCGCCGGCGTCGCGCAGGCACCACGACGGCAGGCACAGGAAGACGGCGTCGGCGCCCGGCACGATCGCCGCGAGGGCCTTCTGGCGCCTCACCTTGCCGGGAAGCGCGTCCCAGAAATCGACGCGGACGCGGTTTTTGCGGAGGACCTTGCCGATGGCGGAGCCGATCTTGCCGGCTCCGATCATGACGACGCGGGCTGTGGGCATATGCCGGCATAGTACTCCCGCGCCGGAGACGGAGCAAAAAAATCCACCGAACCGCCGGTCCCGGCGAAGTTCGTGGTCAGTTCAAGGAATTCATGGACATCGCCGGAAAATATTCGATCCGCATCGCGCGCCGCCACCAGGCGCCGTCCAGCTTCCGTTCTTCCGGCGTGGTGAAGCGGTAGCGGTAGAGCGTGGCGCGCACGTACGTCGGCGGATCGTCAGGGAAGGGATTATCCTTGAAAAACGCGAGGACTGGCTTGGATCCTTGCAGCAGCTTGATCATCAGGCGCGCGAACCACGGGTTCGCCTCCGACGGAGAAAGCGCCGCGAACCACATGTCCCAGTCCAGACGCGGCTGGAACGGCGCGACGAGCCCCGGGGCCCGTTTCACGTCGCCGGGCCTGTGCCGAAGCGCGTATTCCTTCCAGACGACCCCGTCGGCGGAGCCTTCGATGACGATCTCCGGACGCGTCGTCGTCATGACCGTGAAGAGGCCGTAGCCGTTGACGACGCGAAGGCGACTCGCGGCGCTCGCGAGTCCGGCGGCCGCGCGCGGCACCGGCACGAACAGCGCCGCCAGATGCGTGAGCCCCAGGACGACGACGATCGCGGCGACGGCCGTGACGAGGCGCCGGCGAGGTGCGTGCGCTTCCTTCTTCGGCGTCTTCGTCTTCGGGAAGAAGCGTTCGACGGCGCCATCGTCGAGCAGGAGGACGCAGAGCGCCAGCGTCAGCCAGTTGAAGAACGCGTAGTTCCCCGTGGCCATGATGAGAAGCTGGAACGCGGCGGCACAGGCCGCGCCGAGGTGGCGCGCCCGGCGCGGAAGCAGGAAGAGGAACGGCACGGCGATCTCGAGGACGAGGACCGCCAGCGTCGCGGACTTCAGGAGTCCGGCGGGAAGGTTGTGCGCGTACCAGGCGAACGGCGTCGGCAGGGGCTGAGTCTCGAAATGATGCTGGAGCGCCGTCAGTCCGCGCCACGAAAGGTCTCCGGAGAGGAGCTTCAGGACGCCCGAAGAGAACATCAGGCGGAAGAGCAGGAAACGGTACAACCAGACGACGGTCGGCGAAGCCGCGATACGCCCGTCTCCCGGACGCGGACTGCGGAACGGCGCGAGGAAGATCGCCAGGAACCCGGCCTCAAGCAGGAGCGCGTCCCATTGGTATCCGGAGAAATTCCCGGCCGCGCGCGCGACGAGAAGATACAGGACCCAGGCCGCGAGGAACATCGGCCCGATGAAGCGGCCCGAGAACGCGGCGATCGACGCGGCGGCGCCGAGCAGGGCGGCCAGCTGGAAGACGGCCGCCGGAGGTCCGGCCGGCAGGATGCCGTCCTGTCCGATCAATCCCGGCAGCTGCGGCAGCCAGGAAAGGAAGGCGAAGAGATAGACGAGCGCCAGCGCCCTCAGGAAGATCCAGGCCGTCAGACCGTGGCGCGCGCGCTCGACGCGCGGCCCCCAGAGCAGCTTCGTGACGCGGAAAAAGAAGCCGCGATGACGGGCGATGACGCGGTACGCCCACTCGGAGACGGGAGCGACGAGCGGCACCTCGTGGAGCCTGAGGAGCCAGCGCTTGCCTGGCGCGTGCGCCAACGCTCGAAAAGCGGCCTGCGCGCCCTCGTAGCGGCGGCCATCGACATCGATCAGCTGGATCGATCGCCGATATCTGGCGCGCGGGATGTCCGGGAATTTTTCCGCGATCTCCTGCGACGGGGCGTAGATGACGCGGTCGCCGGTCTCGGCGCGCCAGGCGTCGACCCAATACCGGCAGAACGCGCAATCGCCGTCGTAGATCAGGAGCGCGCGCTCGTCGCCGCGATCGGTCATAGGCTAGAACGTGACGGGGATGGCGAGGAAGTCGTCGTTCTGCGGTTCTCCGGAAGGATTGTCTTTCCTCAGCATGAGCGTGCCGGTCGCCGTCGCGGGCGTCGGATAGGCGAGGGTCACGGAGAACGGTACGAAGTCGGTCGTCATCCAATCGCTCTGGGCCTGGGCAGGCGCGATCGCAAGCTGGGCGCCGTTGGCGTCAAGCAGCTCGGCCGGAAAGGAGGCCTCGAAGTACCAGTAGCCGCGAGCGCGTCCGGTGACGACGAGCGGGCTCGAGACCTGGTCACCGGGCGCGACGTCCGCAACGACAAGGTCAGCCTTGGCTTCGGGGCCGTTCGGATCTTGGATCTGCGCGGGCGCCTGGACCGGCGGATACGTTTCGGTCACGATCGGCGTGACGACGGGACCTCCGGCGCAGCCGGTTCCGACGAGCAGCAGGACGGCGGCGGAAGCGATGACGCGTTTCATACGGCGTGTTCGGTGACGGATTCGTGAATCGAGTGATGAAGGAGCGTGTCCTCGTCGAGGAAGTAGAACGTGCCTTCGAGGCGTTTTCCTTCCAGGAAGAGCGGGAGCCAGTGACGATCGTCCGGCCACATCTTGTCGAACGGTATCGCTGTCAGACGGAACCAGCACGGACGCATCTCCTCGGTCTCGACCGGCTCGCCGCGGTACTTCACGACGCCGAAGAGATGGACTTCGAGGATTTCGGGGCTGGCGGCGAACTCGAAACGGAGCGTGCCGCGCCGGTCCAGGATCTCGGCCTCGAGGCCGCACTCCTCGCGGAGTTCGCGGCGCGCGGCGTCCTCGATCGTCTCGCCGAGCGCCACCTTGCCGCCGAAGCCGTTCCAGCGTCCGACGCCGAAACCGCGCTTCTTCATCCCGAGCAGGATGCGCGTGTCGGTGTGGATCATGCAGAGCGTGAGCTGCTTGACCATATGCGGTCATCGTACCAGACCTGGCCGAAACGAAAAAACGGCCGGGGAGGCCGTATCGGTATGGCTGTCAGCCGACGTGTTCGTAGCGGAGCTTTAGGGCATCGTCCATGAGGAACTGGTCGTCGATCCAGGCGTCGAGTCGGACCCACTTGCCAGGATTCAGTCCGGGACCGTCCGTCGTACGCTGGACCCACGCGATCTCGCGCGCTTCCGTCAGCGGAGCGCCGAGCTCGTCACGGCGGGCATAGAGCGCGCTCATCTCGCCGTGCTCGCCTGCGCCTTCGCCGTAGAGTTCCCGGGCGATCATGAGCGCCTCGCGGACGGCCCGCGGATGCCTGTCGATGACGATGGGCCCTTGCGAGAGCCGCAGGACATAGCGCTCCTCGTGCGCGCTCGGCGCGACCAGCAGGCCGCGCACATCGAGCAGGTACCTGAAACGACGGCTGAGTAGAGTAGTCATCACGCCTCCGTAAAGAAAAGGACCGAAACGAGCATACGTCGTTCCGGCCCATAGGTCAACTTCCGGCGCGGTCCCAGAAGGTCAGACGAACTTATAGAAAGCGTACAGGACCATGCCGAGCGTCGACCAATCGACGTCGTTCGGCGCACAGCCGTCGTGCTGGTCGAGCAGCTGGCGGATCGTGCGAATCTCGATCCAGGTGCGCTCCCCTTCGCGCTCGCGGCCGAGCGGACGCCCGACGAGACCCTCGAGCTTCTCGAGCTCGCTCTCGGTCAGGCGCGCGACGTAGACGTGCGCGCGATGAGCCGAGAGCGTCGGCATGAGCTGACGGTCGCCGAGATCATTGAGGCGGCTCGTCGTCAGCGCGATGCCCGCTTCCTCCACGGCTTCCGCCGCCGCCAGCTCGATGGGCGTCAGGTCGTCCCAGGAGCTTCCGCCGGCCGGTTCGTGGACGCAGCCGTCGGAGGTCGTGGCGGCTGGGCGGAACTCGCGTATCAGCGCCACCTTGGTGTTGAAGCCGCAGTCGCGCCCGAAGAGCACGGTGGCGGAGACGTCGGGGCGTCCGAGCACGATGCCATCCTTGAAAACGCGGTTATCGGCTACGACGCGCATGTCGGTCTCGATCGCCCAGAAGAACAGGCGTTCGCGATCGCGGCCGATGCGATACGTCCAGAGGACGCGCGCCTTGAGCAGCTCGTTGCCGGCCTTCTTCTGCGCCGCGTGCCAGCGCTGGAAGACAGGCGCGCGCCATACGTCGATCGGGAGATGCGTCTCCACGCCAGTGCGGAGAGCGCCCTCGCCTATCATCGACAGCGCGTTGGTGATCGTCTCCCTCAAAGAGTGCGCGATCGGGAGTCCGAGCCACTCGGCCTTGGCGCGGAAGTAGCCGACCTTCGGCGTCTTCTCAGGGTAACCGAGCGCGACCTTGCCGGAGTCGAACCACTCGCCCCACTCGATGTTGGTGGTGAAGGCGGGCATCGACTGCAAATCGCGCGCGACCCAGAAGATGACGACATCGGCGCGGTTCAGGCCCTCGTCCTCCCAGATGATCTGCGGCTCGTAGTTCTCCGGCGTGATCGCGCATCCGGTGATGTCGCGGTCTTCCGGGATGAAGACGACGCCGTCGTAGCCGAGAGATTCGAGGACGCGCAGGGCTTCCGGGCGCCATGAGGGCGTCCCGTCGCCGCGCGGCGTCGGACCGGCCAGGAAGACGCTCTTGGTCCACCGGTCGGGAAAAGGTTCGCGGGCGTAGACGACCTGCATGGGCATAGGATGTCCTTTCGTGGAAAGAGCACGGTTTCGGCTGGACGCGCCCACCTGCCGCGTGGTCCCGCAGGGACTTTACGCGGTCGGTGAGAGGTTCCAGGAAAACCCGAAGGCACGGAGCCTTCGGAGCGGTCAGCGGCGACCTTGCAGATCGATGATCTTGAGTTCGCGGAGCAGGAGACCCGTCGAGGAGGTCTCGATCTTCTTCGCTTTCATGAGGTCGAAGGCCTCGTCCCAGGACATACGGTAGACGTCGATCTCCTCGTTGCCGTCTCCCGGAGGCGGCACGCGCGACTCGAAGTGCCCCTCGGGAAGGTCGGCGACGAAGGCGTGGATCATCTCGCAGGAGATGCCGATGCTCGGGAAGTAGGAGTCGACGTGGATCAGGCGGTCTTCGTCGATGACGAGACCGGTCTCTTCGCGCAGTTCGCGGACGGCGGCGGCCGCGGGCGTTTCGAGAAATGCGCCCGTCGCCTTGTCGGCATCGATCATACCGGCGCAGACCTCGAAGATGCGGGCATCTTCGGAGGGGACCTCGAAAGTCTCGGCAGGGACGGTGAAGCCGTCGCGCATGACCTTGCGGATCCAGGCACGGCCGCTCTCCGAAGCCCCGAACGGCTTATGCGCGCGGATCTCTCCGAGCATGTAGATCTCGCGCGTCCGGAAATCGACCGGCAGCACGACCGAGGCATGGCCGCGTTCCAGCATGTCCATGCGATGCGAATTCCCTTCCAGCGCGTAACTCAGCGTCGACACGAAGCCCTTCCGCTCGACGCGGAAGCCGCTGTACACGAGCCGTTCCGGCGCTTTGCCGATGCGTCCGATCATCTGCATGACGTTCTCCTCATGTCGTAAAGGTGCTCGATCTTCCGCCGACGACATGTCGTCGGCGGAAGAAAGAGGGCGAGCCCGGAGGCTCGCCGGAGTCAGGCGGAACGGAGGTCGGAGGACTGCGCGACGCGGACGCCTTTCGCGGCGAAATACTCATCGACGAGCGCGATGCGGTCGGTTGCAGTGGGGCGCGTCGCGTCCTTGAGGACGACGACGTCGTAGCCGATCTTGCGCGCGTCGAGCGCGGTCCGAGCGACGCAGAAGTCATAGGCCAGCCCGGTCAGGAAGACCCGTTCGGCTCCGGGCACGCGGGCGGCGATCTGTCTGACGAGCTTCGTCGGCTGCCCCAGATTGTCGCGAAATCCGGAGTACGAATCGCAGAGCGGGTCGGTCCCTTTGATCTGCGCGTACGCGTAGACGAACGGGTCGATGTCGCGATGCAGGACATCCTCGCCGGAACCGACCAGCGCATGATCGGGCCAAAGCGTCTGCTCTCCGACATACATCAGGTAGACGTGCAGCTGACCGAGCGTGAACCCGGCGTTCTCGCCGAGGCCGCGGTACGGGGCCGTGTAGGAGCCCTTCTGTCCCTCCCTGGTCCAACCGGCGGTATTGACCGTGTTGAGTACGGTGCCGGGCGGCAGTCCGACATACGAGCTGGCCAGCGAAACGTGGCCGGGCGGATGCCGGTCGAGCGTCAGGAAGCGCTGCTCCCTGTTGAAGTGGCGATGCACCTGCTGCAGGACGGGCAGGATCCCATCGCCGTCCGCGACGGGCAGGCCTCCGCCTGGCATGAAAGCAGGCTGGATGTCGACGTCGATCAGGACATCTTTCACGGGATGAACGCGTATGATCTTCGAAGCCATATTCCCTCCTTTTCTCGGTCGTTCCGTGGAAAGAGCGAAGGTCGGACCATACCAGCGTTTTTCGCCGCCGTCAATCGTATGTACGAAAAGTATGTACGAAAAGACGCCCTCGCCCGGGCGTGCCGAAAATGGCCGCAGGCTGTGGATACCATATGTTGTTGTATGAATTGATTTGAACTACCATATCTAGTGTAAGGCTGTGCATAAGCCCCTATGAGCGCCTGCCTGAAAGAATACCGCTGCCGCGCGTGCAAGAAGCTGCTCTTCAAGGGCCTGCTGGTCGAAGGGTCCATCGAAGTGAAGTGCAAGCACTGTCATGCGGTCACGATGGTCGAGGCGTCGCGCTTCAATCGGCTCCTCTGCATGATCGACCCCTGCCCCAACCGCGTCCCGCACGAATCCAAGTCCTGAGCCCCCATCCAAGAAGCTCCAGAAGCTCGCGCACGCGAGTTTTTTTGTCCATAAAGCGCCTCCTATGACACGCTCATCCTCCCGCCCGACGGTCGACGTGGCTTCGACGCTCGACGAGTACCTCGAACGCTCGGATTGGCGCGTCCACGCGAACGCCAACCAGGGCTATTCGCTGGGAGGCATGATCTTGAACACCTCCGGCAAGCTGACGGCCTCGTACTGGCTCAGCCGCGTCTATCCGGCGGCGGTCCGGCGCGCCCACGTCGACGGCGATTTCCACATCCATGACCTCGACCTCTTCGCGGGCTATTGCGCCGGCTGGAGCCTGCGCCAGCTGCTCGAAGAAGGTTTCAACGGCGTGGCGGGCCGCGTCGAATCCGGGCCAGCCAAGCATTTTGAGACGGCGCTCGGTCAGATGGTCAACTTCCTCGGCACGCTGCAGAACGAATGGGCCGGCGCGCAGGCATTCTCGTCGTTCGACACCCTGCTCGCGCCGTACGTCAAGAACGACGCGCTCGCCTACGACCAGGTGCGCCAGTCCATCCAGCAGTTCGTCTTCAACCTGAACGTCCCCTCGCGCTGGGGCATGCAGACGCCGTTCACCAACATCACGCTCGACTGGACCGTGCCGGACGATCTCGTCGCGGCGAACCCGCGCATCGCCGGACAGCCGCAGCCGTACACCTACGCGGATTGCCGCGAGGAGATGGGCATGATCAACCGCGCCTTCATCGAAGTGATGACGGCCGGCGACGCCAAGGGCCGCGTCTTCACTTTCCCGATCCCGACCTACAACATCACCAAGGACTTCGTCTGGGATTCGGAGAACGCGAAGCTCCTCTTCGAGATGACCGCCAAGTACGGCATCCCCTACTTCCAGAACTTCGTGAACTCGAAGCTCGACCCGAAAGACGTGCGCAGCATGTGCTGCCGCCTCCAGCTCGACCTGCGCCAGCTGAAAGCGCGCGGCGGCGGCCTCTTCGGTTCGGCCGAGATGACCGGCTCGGTCGGCGTCGTCACCGTCAACCTGGCCCGCCTGGGGCACGTCGCCAAGTCAGAATCCGCTTTCTTCCGACGCCTCGGACGGCTGATGGATCTCGCCAAGGATTCCCTGGAAATCAAGCGCGAAGTCGTCCAACGCAACATCGACCGCGGGCTCCTGCCGTACACCAAGCGCTACCTCGGCACCCTGCGCAACCACTTTTCGACCATCGGCCTCAACGGCATGAACGAGGCGTGCCGGAACTTCCTGGGAGAGGATATCTCGTCGGAGGCCGGACGCGCCTTCGCCCTTAAGACCCTTGAGTACATGCGCGACCGCCTCGTGGGCTACCAAGAGCAGACCGGGCATATGTACAACCTCGAGGCCACGCCGGCCGAAGGCACGACCTACCGCTTCGCCAAGGAGGACCGCGAGCGCTACCCGGACATCATCCAGGCCGGGACGCCGCAGGCTCCCTACTACACCAACTCGTCGCATCTGCCCGTCATGCACACCGACGACGCGCTCGAAGCGCTCGATCATCAGGACGAGCTGCAGACGAGCTACACCGGCGGCACGGTGCTGCACCTGTTCCTCGGGGAGCGGGTGCGCGACTGGAAGACCTGCGCGCGCTTCGTGCGCAAGGTCGCGGAGAACTACCGTCTCCCGTATTTCACGCTGACGCCGACCTTCAGCGTCTGCCCCTCGCACGGCTACATCTCAGGCGAGTCTCCCGAATGCCCGAAATGCGGCGAGCGCTGCGAAGTCTGGTCGCGCATCGTCGGGTATTTCCGCCCGGTCGACCAGTGGAACACCGGCAAGAAGAGCGAGTACGTGCAGCGCAAGGAGTACGGCGCGCCCGCCGAAGCATCGACATATGCGCATCGCCGGATTCCAGCCGCTCAGCCTGCTTGATTATCCGGAGCGCATCGCCGCCGTCGTCTTCACGCAGGGCTGCCCCTTCCGCTGCTCCTACTGCCACAACCCCGAGCTGCTCGCGACGGGTCATGGAGCGAAGAACGCCGCCATCCCGACGAAGGACGTGCTCGAACGCATCCGGGACCGCCGCGCCTTCATCGATGGCGTGGTCGTGACGGGAGGAGAACCGACGATCCACCCCGACCTGCCTGACTTCCTCGGACGCGTCAAGGCGCTCGGCCTCGAGGTGAAGCTCGACACCAACGGAGTGCATCCGAGGATGATCGAGCTGGTCATCGCGCGCGGGCTCGTGGACTTCATCGCCATGGACCTGAAGCACGTCTGGGGGGACTACGCGGAGATCATCGGCCGGGCCGCGCCCGCCGTCATCGAGAACTGCCGCGAGACGTTCGACGTCATCAGGTCTTCGGGACTGCCGCGCGAGTTCCGTACGACGGTCTATCCGGCGACGCACGCGGAGGCCGATCTGGAAGAGATCGCGCGGGAGCTCGGTCCGGGCGACCGCTACGCCCTGCAGGACGTGCGATACGGCGTCACGCTGGAGAAGGACCTTCCTCGCGCGCCCGCGTTCGATCTCGAGGCGGTGGCGGCGAGGATACGCGCGGCGCGGCCGGGTCTCCAAGTCGAAGTCCGCGCGTGATATGATCGTAGCGTCGGAAAGTCCGGAATCATTCTTCATCATATCGGTATGGACGGTTCCACGAAGGCTCAGTGGGTGCTGCGCGCGGCGGTCGCGGGAGAATTCCTTGGCCACGGCGTCTTCGCGCTCCAAGGGAAGGCGGATTGGCTCAAGTGGATCTCGCAGCTGACGGGCGCTGACGCGGCGACTGCGGCGACGCTCCTCACGCTCATCGGCATCATGGATATCCTCGTCGCCGTCATCGTGCTCGTGAAGCCCGTCCGCGCCGCTCTCCTCTGGGCCGCGCTCTGGGGCGCCTGGACGGCGCTCATCCGCCCGATCGTCGGCATGCCGGTCTGGGACTTCGTCGAGCGCTGGGCCAACTGGGGCGCGCCGCTCGCCCTTCTCCTGCTCATGGGCTGGCCGAAGAGCCGCAAGGAATGGTTCAAAGCCTGACCGCATCGCTCGCGTACCGAAAAAGCGCCTCGCGGCGCTTTTTCCGTTCCGTTCAGCCCAGCCACGCCCGCAGGCGCGGATATTTCGCGCAGATCGGAAGCTTCGCGCAGCGTTCCTCGAGGCCATACCAGCGTCCCGCCTTCACTGCGGCGAAATACAGCAGGACCAGCGCATAGATGACGTGGTCGTCGACGAGATAGCCGTGATCCACCTTCGGGAAGTCCAGGCCCGGGAACCAGTACAGGAACATCAGCAGGGCGCCGAGAAGGCTGGAGAGCCTGACGAAGACGCCGATGATGAGCGAGACGCCCAGGAGCGTGAGTCCCCACTCGTTCATGAAGTCGACGATCGGCAGGACGCCGTCGGACGCCAGCCAGTCGTAGAAGCCGGTGAAGGTCTTCGCGCCAAGCAGGAACCCTTTGGCGGACCAGGCGGGCGCCAGCACTTTCGTGATGCCGGCGTAGAAGAACAGCCAGCCGAGCGAGATGCGCAAGACGGCCAGGATTTTCTTGTCGGATCGGTCGAGGCGGTCGGCGGACATGAATGACATACGCGCATGGTTATTTATTCATCGTATCGTCCTCCGAAAGGGCCTTGAAGACATCCGGGTTCGGATCCCCCGCGACATCGAGCACGGCCCAGGCGCCCTCGTTCATGCGCGCGAGCGCGTGGTCGACCAGCGTGTACTTCCCCGGGACGTCGAGCGTGAACTCCACGATCGAGGCTCCTCCCGCAGGCACGAGGGTCGTCTGGATGTTCTTGTGCGGCTCGGAACCGATCGCCGCTTCAGGATAGACGGCGTCGAAGATCTCGCCGATGACGTGGAACGAAGAGACGAGCCCGACCCCTCCGTTGCCGACGTACATCCGGACGCGCTCACCGACATTCGCTTTCATCCTCGGAGCTCTTTCGACCATGCCGTTGAAGGTCACGTACGTCGGATCTCCGGCAAGCATGCGGTCGGGATCGAAGACGTTGAGTCCCTTCCGGCCGAGGCCGCCTTTCGTATAGAGCTCGCCCTGCATCACGTAGAACTCCTTATCGACCTTCGGCAGACCGCCTTCCGGCTCTACGAGGATGAGTCCGTATTGTCCGTGCGCGTTGTGCGTGCTCACGTTCGGCTGGGCGCAGTGGTAGACGTAGAGGCCCGGCTGCAGCGCCTTCCAGCGGAAGGACTTGCTCTCTCCTGGGTTCACGTTCGTGACCGCCGCGCCGCCGCCCGGTCCAGTGACGGCATGCAGGTCGATATTGTGCGCGTGCAGGCTCGATGGATCGTTGCGGAGCGTGACCGTCACGGAGTCGCCGACGCGGACCCGGTACATCGGTCCGGGCACCGTCCCGTCGTACGTCCAGTAATTGAAGTAGACGCCTTCAGCCGTCTCTCCGATGACTTCCCTGGCGGTGACTTCGATCGCGACTTCGTCCGGCTGCGTGCGCTCGATCGGCGGCGGCACGTCGTTCGGATCGCGGCCGATGACGGCGACCCGCTCGAAGCGCGCCGGCTTGAGCAGATACCGCAGCGCGGTCGGAATCGGGATCGCCGGCGTCGTCGGATGCGGAGCCATGGCCTGCATCATCGGCGGCAGCGCGAAATGGACCGGCCAAGAGGCGTTCGCAAGCCACCAGGCGCCGCTTGCCGCGGCGAGCAAGGCGAACGCCGCGGCGAGGACGCGCGTCTTCGGCCAATCGGCCCGCAGGCTCTTTACCAGGTACCAAACGACAAGGACGATGCCGGTGGCCGCCAGTATCCAGGCGGATGATTCGAGGATGATCGAGGCATGCATATTTCAACGATTGCGCTGGCGGATCGAAAGCGCCAGCAACGCGACGTAGAACACGAGGCCGTAGACGCAGGTCGGCAGGCCGAAACCGTAGAGCGCGACATCGCCCGCCGCGACCCAGCCCGCGACTTCCTGGACGACGAAGTATCCCGCGAAGGCCGTCCCGAGCGCCGAGACGGCGAGGATCCCCGTCGCCGCCTTCCGTTCCCCCATCTTGCCGAAGCGTCCGAGCAGCGAGACGGCCAAGAGCGCCAAGAACATCGCGAAGCCGTAGTAACAGGCCGGATACCCGATGAAGTACGGGCAGGGTTCGTCGAACGCGCATCCCTGCGTCAGGAGCTTCACGCCGCTCAGGTAGCCGGCGAAGATCGTCCCGCCCAGGGACAGGGCGACGGACCAGCCGAAAAAGCGCGCGGGGGTCATACGATGCCGTGTCCGAACGCCTCGTCCTCATGATCGGCGTCCGCCTCCGCCTTCGTGGCGTGGACGCGGCCGTCGATGTGGTTCGGCGGCGCGTAGACGGTAGCGATCTTGAGCGGCGCGGAACCGGTGTTCCGCACGTTATGCCGCGTGCCCGGCGTGACGATCAGGACGTCGCCCGCCGCGAGCGGACTCGCCTTCCCGTCAAGCACGGCCTCCCCTTCCCCGGAATGGAAATAGAGGGTCTGCTCGACATGGTCGTGCGTCTCTTCGCCGATCTCGCCTCCGGGCGGAATCGACATCGCGACGAGCTGCGACTTGGCGCCGGTGAACAGCACTTTCCGGAAATTCCCGTTCTCTTCCGTTTCCTGGTCGACGTGGATGACGGCGCTCATACCTTGGCGGGCTCCGGCTTCTTGTCGAGGCGGTCGATCCGCAGCAGCTTGAAGCCGAAGTAGACGACGGCGGCGATGATGATGAAGTCGACCGTCGACGAGAGGAAATGGCCCCACTTGAGTTCGGCCGTGCCGATCGTCCAGGACGCTTCGGCCAGGCCGACCTTGCCGAGCGCGAGGCCGACGAGCGGATTGATGACGTCCTCGACGAGCGAGGCGACGAGCTTGGAGACCGCGCCGCCGATGAGGAAACCGATGGCCAGGCCGACGACGCCCTTTTCCCTGATGAAATCGATGAAACCTTGCATATGCGGTGTGGATAACGTATGCAATAAGTATACGCCCTTTCAACCAAGGAGACATGATGTCCTGGCCCGCCAAGCTCGTCCTCGTCCGCCACGCGGAATCCGAGGGCAACGTCCGCCCCGACCTCGACGACCGCGCCCGCTATGAAGTCCCGACGCAAGAGTATCCTTTGACCGAACTCGGACGGGCGCAAGCCCGCCTCACCGGCGAATACGTGCGCGAGGTCTATGGCGAGTTCGACGCCTACTACACCTCGTACTACACGCGCGCCAAAGAGACGATGTCGCTGATGTATCCGAAAGCCAAGGTCTATGAGGATTCCCGCCTGGCGGAGGCCCAACGCGGCATCTGGCAGACCTACACGCGGGACGAGATCGACCGCTTCTTCCCCAAGGAAGTCGCCCGCAAGGAGAAAGAAGGCCTGTACCATCACCGCCCGATCGGCGGCGAGAACTGGCCGGACATCGAACAGCGCATCCACAGCTTCCTCGGCACGCTCAACCGAGACTATGACGGCCAGCGGGTACTGATCGTGGTGCACGGCTTCTGGCTGATCCTCTTCCAGAAGCTCGTCCACCGCTTCACGATCGAGGAAGCCCTCGACCGCTACAAGCATCGCGTGGTGGAGAACGCCTCCGTGACCGCCTATTCCGGGGCGCTCCGCGACGGCAAATCCCGGATGAACCTCGATCAGGAGGCCTTCGTCCCCTGGGAAGGCAACCTCTGAAACGCGAAAGCCCCGACGGAAGTCGAGGCTTTTTCTTTACTGCTTCTTGAATTTCAGCGACATCGAGTTCACGCAGAAGCGCTTGCCGGTCGTCTCCTTCGGCCCGTCGTCGAAGATGTGGCCCAAGTGCGATCCGCAGCGCGCGCACATGATCTCGGTGCGGATCATGCCCATGCTTTCGTCGGTCGACTTCGTGATCTTGGCCGGATCGACCGCCTGCCAGAAACTCGGCCAGCCCGATCCGGAATCGTACTTGGCGTCGGAAGAGAACAGTTCGGCGCCGCAGGCGCGGCAGACGTACATCCCCTTCTCCGTGTTGTGGTAGAGCTCGCCGGAACCGGGAGGCTCCGTCCCCTTCTCGCGAAGCACGCGATATTCCTCCCGCGTCAGGGTCTTCTTCCATTCCTCTTCGCTGCGTTCGATCTTCGCTTCTTCGGCCGGCATATCATTTTACGTCCGTCATGATCGTCGCGTTCGGCAGGCCTTTCCGGATGATCTCGAGGTCGTACGTCGATACGTCATTGCCGCGCAGGTCGAGCGTCGCGAGATTCTTGAGTTCCGCAAGTTCGTGCGGCAGGCCGGTCAGCCGGTTGTTCGACAGGTCGAGGACGCGCAGCTCCGGGAGATGTCCGATCTCCGCGGGGACGCCCGTCATCACGTTGCCGCTCGCGTCGAGGACGCGCAAGGCCTTGAGGCGTCCGATTTCGGAGGGCAGCGCTCCACCGATGCGGTTGCCGGAAATGTCGAGTTCCTCGATATCCGTCCTCGCCAGCGCCGAGGCCGGCAAGGACGTCAGCCCCTGTCCGCTCAGATCGAGTCTCTTCGAAGATGGGACGACGGATTCCGTCCCCGCGGCGCCCGGCGGCGTCGAGGGCGCGGAGGGTGCAGGAACGACGCAGCCGGCGCCGACGCAGAGCAGGACGGCCGTCATCAGAAGCAGTTTTTTCATACGTTCTGTTATCGCGCGATCTGATAATACAGCTCGCCGCCGTTCGGGCCCGGCGCGGAAGCGCGGAGCGTGCCGGAGCCGCCGCCGGGCGTCGGAGCCGTCACGCCGTCGAGCGTGACCCGGCCGCCGGCGTCCTCCAGGTTGGCGTAGAGCGCGCACTTTCCGGTGGCGGTATACGCGTAACGGTAGCCGGAGGCGGTTTGGGTGCCGCCCTTCGGGTCGCGCGGCGCCTCCTTCATGTACTGCGTGACGCTCGGGTTCACCGAGGCGAGATCTTCGAACAGCGCCTGGAGGTCGTAATCTCCCGGACCGGCTTTCGGTTCGTAGCAGGAAATCGCCAGCAGGAAACGCCCCATCTGGTTCATCTCGGCGACGCGCGCCGTGTCGCGCGCCCTGCGACGCGCCGGCAAGACGGCCACGGTCACGACCGTGGCCAGTACCGCGATGATGCCGACGGACACGAGGAGTTCGACGAGGGTGAATGCCTTGCGCATATGGCCTCAGTATAGCATGCTGTCGGCGGCACCTTCACCTGGAGACCCCTGATGCTGAAAGCTGGAATCGATTTCGGGCTCACGCACGTCAAGGCGCACTGGATCAGCCCGTCGGGCGAACGCAACTTCCTCTCGACGATGGACGGCTTCGACCGCCGCGGCTTGGCCAACGAGCTGAGGCACCGCTACGCCATCGACGTCATCTGCGCGGCGGGCAACGGTCCGACCGACGGGTTCGACTGGTTCCCCCAACACCGGCCCCAGGGCAATCCGATCAGCGCAGAGATCCGCGTCCAAGCCGAAGGCGCCGCGCGCCTCCTGCAGGACCAGCGCCTCCCGGTCGCGCCGCGCTTCATGGCGGTCTCGATCGGCACCGGCGTCTCCTACGCCCTCCGCGACGAGGACGGCGGGTGCGTGGCCCTGCTCGGCAGCGCCATCGGCGCCGGAACGGTCGACGGCCTGCTGACGTCGATGGGCATCGCATCGGGACCCGGCATCGACGCGCTCCTCGAGAGCGATGCCGCGCCGCCCACGTTCGACCTGATGCTCGGCGACGTCGTTCCGGCCCTCAAGGGCACGCCGTATGAAGCCTTCGTCGCCTCGCACTTCGCTAAGGCGGCGTCGAACCCGCCCCTCCTCGACGACGAGTGGCGCCGTCGCTTCGCCGCCAGCGCCGTCAACATGCTGGTCGTCGACGTCGCGCGCTCGCTGCTCCTGCATGACAAGAACCCGGACTGCCGGATGACCCTCGACGGCTTCGTCCTGCCGGTCAGGGACGTCGTGGTGGTCGGCACGATGCCATCGCGGTCGCGCACCGTCCGCCGCGCGTTGGAAGCCGCCCTCCGCCTCATCGGCAAGGAACCGGTGTTCCCGGAACGCGCCGAGTACGCGCTGGCCGTCGGCGCCTATCACGCCATCGAACCCTGACCTCGTCGGGGTTTTTTCATCCTTGACATGGGAGCGCCGGACTGGTATTTTCCCCTATCGCTCCTTCCACGACCTGAACGATTCGGAGGATCCATGACCAAAGACGCCGCCGTGCAAGAACCGCCGCGCAGCCTGCAGCTGCATCCCTCGCGATCCCTGCACCGGCCCGACAAGGACGGGCAGATGCGCCACGTCTTCCTGACGCTGACCGGCGACATCCCGCTCGCCGAGCTCACCCTCGACGACATCCTCGAGGTGAACTGGAACGGGGTGAAGACCTCCATCAAGGACGCCATCGTCCGCGTGCGCCACGAGGGCGACCTGACCTCGACGACCGTCCGCGACACCATCCGCCTGCTGGCGCTGGTGCTCCGCAAGCTCGACGTCGCCGACGGCGAGATCGGCCAGCGCCTCGAGGCGACGCCCGGCATCGGCTTCTGGGGCTGGATCCTCTCGCTGCTGCCGACCGAGGGAAGCCGCAGGCTCCGCGCCATCTCCGGCGAACGGGGCCGCCTGAAGCGCAAGCGCCGCGAACTCGACGAGCATCATGACGAGATCTTCGAGATGCGCATCGAGCTTGCGGGAGAGATCGACAAGAAGCTCGGCGCGATGCTCGCGTCCAAGGATCCGGAATATCGGGGTCTGCTCGAACAGCTGCAGGCGTTCCAGGCCGTCCGAACCGCCGCCAAGAGCATCCTCAACGACCTCGCGTCGCTTGAGGAGCTCGAAGTCACGCTGGTGGACCCGGACGACGGCACGTCCACCGATGTCCTGGACCAAAAGATCGGCCAAATCACTTCGAAGATCCCTTCGTTCATCGCCTTCTGCCAGCGACACGAGGGCATGCATGTGAAGAAGCGCGGAGACGTCGAGCTGTTCGTCCGCGAACTGTCCGCGGACCTCGACGCCCGGGCCGTGCCCTTGGAGCAGGTCATGCAGGCCAAGCGCGAGTCATGGAAGCAGGAGCTCTACGCCGAAGCCGTCGACCAGCCCTGACCCTGACGCATCGCGTCAGGTCTTTTTTTGCCAGGCAGTTCCGGGTCGCGGTCAATGCGCGGCGTTGACCATGCGCCGGTTTTCACGTTACGATACGCCCGTTCCGCACGATCCTCCTGCGCCATGCTCGGAGGACAGGCCGCGCGGAACTCACTGAACCGCCATCAACCCCGTCATTTGACGGGGCGACCGGCAGCTTGCCCGATAGCGACGCTCGGAGGTCGTCCAATGGTAGGACAGCGGCCTTTGAAGCCGTGAATCTTGGTTCGAATCCAAGCCTCCGAACCACGAAAAAACACCGGTCACTCCGGTGTTTTTTCGTAACGCGTGAGCAGTGGCAGTTTTCCATACCTGTCCCTTTGGTACCAGGTACCGAATCCCAGGAAAGAGGAAGTCAAAATAAAATCGCCCGGCTTTCCCGAAGGAGAGCCGGACGCAGGCAGAGTGTTAAGTTTTCGAGAAGGATCGAGGGTCCGAGGTCAGAGGACCTTGCACTCCCGACGCGAAGCGGAACCAAACTGCGGGCGGGCACGGTCGCCCCAGTACCAGTGGAGCTCCGGCTGGCCACCCCACAGCCCGAGGAACGCCGCGCCGCCGCGGTCGCCGCGAGGGAGGGAGCCAGAAAGGTCCATGACGTGGCTGTCCACCCGGGTCATCTCGGTCACCGCTTGCGGGTGGTGGAGGTAGGTGCAGACGCCCTGGAGCACAGTGAGGCCGAGTTCGTCCTTGGCGAAGGACTTCCGGCAGTCGCGGACGGCGCGGTTCCGGTTCTTGCGGCCGTCCTGGACGAGGATCCAGGTCGGCTGCGCGAACTCGCGGTGCCGTTCGTCGTGCTCAACGAACGTCTCGTCGCACCCGGGGAACACGACGCCTCCGAGGCCGCAGAGCCGCTTGAGCCCCACGCGAGTCTCGACCAGGACGCGGAGCGGGAACCCCGGGTCGTGCTTGAGGAGCGCCTCGGGGATCTCCGGGATGGTGGCGAGGTAGGCCTCGAAGCTGGAGAAGCCCAGCTCGCGCGCGACGCCGATGTCACACCAGAGCCGCTTGGCCTGCGCCGTGCGGACTTCGTCGGAATTGCCGACGAAGGTCGCGAGCGGCGGCCGTCCGCGCTTGAAGAAGACGGCGGCCCGCTGGCGAAATGGCGCGATGCGGATGGCCTTGGGAAGGCCGACGTCCTTTTTCGAAGACCTCACGGTCCCTCCTTCTTCAGGCAGTCTTCGGCGGCATCGCGAGGCGACGACGCCTTTCTTCACCCTCGGAAAGCATGTACGGAGCCTGCCGCACGCAGCGCTTTCAAACGGAGCGGAAGATTCCGCAGGCTTGAATACGAGAATACGCTTACCACAAATGTGGGTTTTCGTCAATCTTCAGAAATGTCTCCGGACCGGATTGGCGAACCACGCATGATTCGGTGTGATTCGGTGCCTGGCACCAAAGGGACAGGCAGAGCGCGTCGTGCCGTGCGGGGCGTCTCGTTTCACGAAGCAGATCTCGTCTTAGCGACGAGGTTGCTGTAGCGTAGCTGGCGCTCCTTCTCGGTCTTGCCGAGCGATGGGTAGGAATCAATACCTGTCCCTTTGGTACCAGGTACAGTCCCCAGTCCCCTTCCGCTTCAGCCTGCCGTCGTGACAGGACTGCCGATCTTGTAGTTGATGAAGAAGGCGTCCGGGATGTCGTGCACCTGCTTGGCCCAGCCGGACCCGTAGAGCGCGGACGCGAGCTCCGGCGTGGCCACGTGGCGCAGGACGCCGCCGCGGTCGACCGCGTAGACCTTTGGGTCGGTCGTGATCTTCACGAGCCGCACGCCCGGCTTGTAGGTGACGTTGCCGCCGAGCATGGCGGACGCAAGCTGCTCGTCGCTCACCGTCAGCACGCCGTCGAAACCCGTGAACCAGGATGCGTAGACCTTGTCGTTCGGGAAGACGTAGCGTTTGCCGTCCGCGCCGCAGTAATAGACCGCGGGGTTCGAGACGGAGCGGATGCGCGAACCGGCGAGGCATGGCGGGTTCGGCGCGGCGACGATGGACTTGTCGACGTCGATGGTCGTCACGGCCTCGCGCAGGTCGGCGGGACGGAACGCGCCTGGACGTTCGGCGGCGAGCAGGCTGTAGTAGGCGTTCACGGCCGCGCCTTCGGGCAGATGGATCTCGAAATGAAGATGCGGCGCCGTCGCTTCGGCGTTGCCCGAATCCCCCACCCAGCCGATCAGCTGACCCTTCGTGACATACGCCCCGCGCTCGATGCCATAGGCGATGGCGTTCACGCGTCCGCCGGCGCCGTCGTCGGTGCCGGGGGTGTCGTTGTTCAAGTGGATGTAGTGATACTGGTAGTCCTGCGCGTCCTCCAGCACGACCATCCAGCCGTAGGAGGCCTCGCTCTCGGTCATCCAGCGCACGCGTCCGTCCATGGCGGCGACGACCGGGACCATCTTGGCCGCCATGATGTCGATGCCTTCGTGCGAACGGCCGCCGGAGCGCCCGTCGTTGAAGGTGTCGGTGAAAGAGGCCGGACCGTCGACCGGGAAGCGGATCGGGAGCACGAGCTCCGCCCGGACGGCCGGCGCCGCCAGGAACAAGGCCAAAGACGCCGCGAGGATGCGTTTGGTCATATGCATCCAGTATAGACGAATCGGCCCCCGGAAGCTTACAGTGGCCACGGTACCTTCCAAGGAGTTTCCATGTACGGCATCACCCCGACCATCGTGCTCTATGCCAAAGATCCCGTCGCCACCCGGCAGTTCTACGAGACCGTCGGACTCGCGTTCGTCGAGGAGAAGCACGGCGAGGGCCCTGTACATTACGCCTGCGATTTCCAAGGCATGGTCCTGGAGATCTATCCGCTCCGCGTCCGTGTCGTCGTCAAGCCTTGCGACACCGTCGCGCTCGTCCTGTTCGTCTCCGCGTTCGAGAAGGTCCTTGCCGGCGTGAAGGCCATGGATCTCAAGCCCGGCAAGGTCGGCGTCTACGCCGGATCCGAAGGCCTGCAGGCCGTCAGCGTCCGCGATCCGGACGGACGCCTCGTCCGGCTCCTCGAGCGAGACCCGACCGTCACGCAATAGCCCCCTCGGGGGCTTTTTTGCTATCGTGGCGGATATGCATCGCGACGCCTTCTCGAAACTCGCGGACGAAGCCTTCGCCTCGATCCCGCTCCGCTTCCGCGCTCGCCTCGGCAACATCGTCGTGGTCATCGAGGACTGGCCGACCGACGAGCAGAACGCCGTCGGCGCGGAAGAGGGCGACGTGGAAGCCGGGGATCTGCTCGGCCTCTACGAAGGCGTCTCGCAGGCGGACCTGCCCTACGACACGAGCGGGATGCTCCCCGACCGCGTCTTCCTCTTCCAAGGCCCCATCGAGGACGAGGCGGAGGACGCCGACGGCGACGTCTTGCGCGTCGTCCGCGAGACGCTCATCCACGAGATCGGCCACCACTTCGGCATGGACGACGACGAGATCCATCGCGTCTTCGAAGAGAAGTGGGAAAAGGGAAACGGCGCCTGACGGGCGCCGTTTCTGCATCCGCTATTTCTTGAGGTACCTGCGCATCGAGAGCGCCGTGGCCGCGAGCGACAGGAAAGTGACGGCACCGAGCTGGTAGCCGAAAACCTTCATCCAATTTTCCGCGTAGTACGACGTCACGCCGACGTTCGCGTCGAAAAAGGCGTTGGCGGCCGGCTCGATGACGTTCAGCGCCGGGAAGACGAAAGCGGCGACGGCGGCGAGCGAGATGGCGTTGAACAGGACCGTCTCGATCAGGAACGGGATGCGCACGAAGTCGCTCGAGGCGCCGACCAGGCGCATGATGGCGATCTCCTCGCGGTGGATGTAAATCGAGACGCGGATGGTGTTGAAGACGATGAGCAGCGAGATGAGCGCGAAAACGAGGCTGAGCCCGAGCGCCGCGCGCTGGACCCTGGCGGTAACCGAGGTCAGCCGCTCGATGAGCGCCTTGTGGTCCTGGACCGTCTTGTCCTCGACCAGGCTCTTCACGGCCGGACTATCGAGCGCCTCGAGGATGGGGCCGTAGCGTCCGGCGTCCTTGGCCTTGATGACGAGCACGGGACCCAGCGGGTTCTCCCCCACTTCCTGCAAGGCCGCCAGGATCTCCGGCTCCTCCGCGTGATTCTTCCTGAACCGTTCGAGAGCCTCTTCGCGCGAGATGAAGACGACGTCCTTCACTTCCGGCAGGGAGGTCAGGTTGCCGCGCACGCCATGGACGCGCTCGTCGGAGACGTCGGGTCCGAAGTAGACGGAGACGTCGACGCGGTCCTCGATCACCTGGATGGCGGCGTCCGTGAAGAAGTTGACGATGACCAGCAGGTTCAACGAGAAGTACGTCAAGACGAGGATCGAGATGGTCATGAGCGACAACCCCAGATTCCTCCAGAAGTCCCTGAAGGCGAATTTCACGACGCGGGCGGCGGAAAGGAACATGCTCGTTTATTTAAATCAGGTATTTTCCTTCCTCGTGGTCGGCGACGATCTCGCCCGCGTGGATGGTGAGCACGCGCTTGCGCATGGCGTTCACGACCTCGCGGTTGTGCGTGACCATCACGACGGTCGTGCCGAACTCGTTGATCTTGCGGAAGATGTCGACGATCTCGCGCGTGTGGATGGAGTCGAGGTTTCCCGTCGGCTCGTCGGCGACGATGATCTTCGGCCGGTGCACGAGCGAGCGAGCGATGACGACGCGCTGTTGTTCGCCGCCGGAGAGCTGCTGCGGGTAGCGGTCTTCCTTGCCGGAGAGGTTCACGATGCGCAGGACGTGCGGCACGACCTCGCGGATGCGGCGGCCGGGAGCGCCGGCGACCTCGAGCGCGAAGGCCACGTTCTCGTGGACGGTCTTCTTGGGAAGCAGCTTGAAATCCTGAAAGACGACGCCGATCTGGCGACGCAGGCCAGGCACGTCCTTGTCGCGGATGCGTCCGATCTCCCAGCCGCCGACCTGGATCGACCCCCCGGTCGGCGCCTCCTCGGCGATGAGCAGTTTCACCAGCGTGGACTTGCCAGTGCCGCTCTGGCCGACGATAGACACGAACTCGCCCGGTCGGATGTGCAGGTTGACGTTCTTCACCCCGACGATGCCGGGGCCGTACATCTTGCTGACGTTCTTGAGGCGGATCATGGCATCAGTATACCATATCGTTTCGGGCGTTGACGGCCTTGATGCCCTCAGGTATTCTTCCTCTGTCGAAAACGCCGCCGTACGCCCAAGCGGGTATAGTACATCGGTAGTATGCGACCTTCCCAAGGTTGAGAGACGGGTTCGATTCCCGTTACCCGCTCCATACTACAATCCGTTTTGCGCGACCGCGCAAAACTCCATAAACCGCCCTCAAGGCTGGGCCTGCCCAGCCGCGAAGGAGGAGCGACCGACAGCGTGTCGGGTAGCGACGTTGCCACCTTAGCTCAGCCGGTAGAGCAGTGCTTTCGTAAAGCAAAGGTCCGGGGTTCGATTCCCCGAGGTGGCTCCATCGAAAAACACCCTTCAAAGGGGTGTTTTTCGTTACTGGACGAAGATGATGATGGAGGCGGTCTTCTTCTGGGCCTCGAGGTAATCGTCGAGCTGGATAGGATGGACCAGGATCTCGTGGAGGTGGACCTTCGTCGTCTCACCATCACTGTCCTGACGGTCGGTGACACGCAGGACGTGGTATCCGAAGGCGCTCTTCACGACGCCGCTCGTCCCGCCGTCCTCGAGGGCGAAAGCCGATATTTCGACCTCCGGCGCCAGGAGTCCGCGGCCGATCATGCCGCGGTCGCCGCCGTTCGCGGTGACGGAAGGATCCTCGCTGTAGGCCAGCGCGACGTCCTTGAAGGCCTTGCCTGACCCCAGCTCTTTCGCGGCCGCTTCGGCCTTCTTGCGCTTCTCGACGTTCAGCGCCTCGTCCTCGCGGATGGCGGCTTCCAGCTTCTGGCGGACGAGGAACGGGTGGAGGACGCGCGTCTTGAACTGCGAGGGACGCAGCCCGTAGAGATTCTCGAGCGTTTCGGCGGCGCGGGCTTCGGCGCGGGCCTTCCCTCCGGCAGTCTCGATAGATGACTGCTCCAGGATCGTGGCGTCGTACGTTTCCTTCACGTCGTCGGAGCTGACGACCGCGCCGTAGCGTTCGGCCAGAGCGTAGGCCAGCTCATCCTTGATGAGGCGGTCGAGCACGCGCTTCTTCAGTTCCTCTTGCGTCGGGAAGACGGATCCCGCCGCCGCGCGGCCGCGCTCGGCCTCGTAGAAGCGTTCGAGGACCGCCAGGTCCTCACGGTATTCGGAATAGCGGATGATGCGGCCTTCGACGATAGCGGCGGGGTACGGCAAGACCTGCGTGACGACCTGCGTCACGCCGCCTTTCCAGCCGTAGCGATAGAGTCCGAAACCGAAGACGGCTACGATCGCCAAGAAAACGCCGCCCGCGATCCAGACGGCCTGGCGGCGTCTTTCAACGGGAACGTGATGCCGTATCTTCGGCGATTCGGGCGTCTGCGACATAGTCGCGGAAAGCTTCTGGGTCGGTGAATGATATCCGCCATTTCTTCGCGTTGCTCCAGATCATCGGGTCGGCAGGTCCGTCCGCGGGCGCGTCCGCCGCGTCTCGCAAGCCTTCCGCGCGCACGACGACGGCCTGCTCCCCTTCCTTCTGCAGTCCGAGTTTGGTGCGGGCCTCGCGCTCAAGGAACTCGCCGCTCGAAAGCGACGATTCCAGCGCCGAAATCTCGAAGTTGCGCACGCGCAAGCGTTCGGCCTCGTCGCGGAGCGATTCGATCTCGCGGTCGATCTGGCGTGCGCGGAGCGTCTCGCGGACGAAGGCGCCGCCGGAGAGCGCCGCGAAAACGGCCAGTCCGGCGACCAGCCATCGAAGTCGGCCTTCGGGTCGGTCATGCTTCCGCATAGCGCATCGATGGTATCACGCGCGTACCTCGGGCGGAAGCGCGCGTTCCGCCCGCTCGATTTCTGACTTGAGGAGTCCGAGCTCGCGCGCGCCCATCCGCGAGACGGAGTGCAGGACGTCGCCGAAGCCTCCGCGCTGCCCTTCCCCACCCTGCAGTTCGGTGATCAGGTCCTGGAGGCGGGCCGGGTGCGGCACGCGTTCCATCGCCAGCGGCTCGTCGCTGCCTGCCGATTCTATGAGGAGCGTGCCGTATCGGAAGATCGTCGCGCCCATCCCGCTCACGCGATAGGCGACCTCCTGGATGCGCGAGAACGGAAGCTCCGTGACGTGCCGGTCGAAGAAACCGTTCTGGCGGACGATGATGACGCGGCGTTCCGTGACGGCCAATATCGTCATCCGCCATCTGACGAGGCCGCGCAGCCCCAAGACGACGCCGATCGATCCTGAAAGTCCGATCAGGATCTTTCCGAGCAGTTCGAGGCGCAGAAGCGGCACCAAAAAGAAGAACGGCGCCAGGATGAGCGCGAGGATGAGGGTGCCCGGCGCGAGCAGCGTGATCGGAGCCGAGCGCACCACCGCGAGCAGGCTTTCGTCGTCCTTGAGCCCAAGGCGTCGTTCAAGTCCCATACGCGGTCATTCTACACCTTGCCACGTCGTTCGCGAACGACGTGGCTTGCATCGAGCCGTTCGCGCAGGAGCTCCCTGGCGACCGAGCGTTCGTCCCAGGGGGAAAGCCGGCCGCCTCGCCCGACGATGGCCTGTTCCGCGCCCTTGCCGGTCAGCAGGACGACGTCGCCGGGGCCGGCCAGGGAAACGGCCTTGCGGATGGCTTCGCGTCGGTCGTCGATCTTGAAGAGCGTCTCCCCCTCCTTCTTGCCGGCTTCAAGCGCGCCCGCGGCGACGTGGCCGATGATGACGCTCGGGTCGTCGTCGTAGGGGTCTTCGTTCGTGACGATGGCGATATCGGCGTGCTCGCCCGCCATGCACCCGAGGATCGGGCGGCGCGCGACGTCGCGGCCGCCGCCGGCGGAACCGAGGACGTGGATGAGCCGCTTGCGCGGCATGCGGTCGATGGCGGCGTAGACCTGGCGGAGGGATTCGGGTTCCGGCGCGTAATCGACGATGACGGCGAAGTCCTGCCCCTCGTCGATGCGCTCGAAACGGCCAGGCACGTTATCGACCTTGGCGAGCGCGCGGGCCATCGTCTCGAGCGGCACGCCTTGCGAGAGTCCGACGGAAATCGCGGCCAGCGCGTTCAGCACGTTGTAGCGGCCGGGCATCTTGAGATTGAAGCGCGTCTCTCGCACCACGAAGCTCGAACCGTCCGCTTCCAGCTTCACGTCGAGGGCCTTCACGACGGCCATCGGCCACGCGGCCTTGCCGGCCCCCTTCTCGGACCCGTCGGCCAGGAACCCGTATTTCTTGTCGGCGGGCGCGTCGAGGAAGTCCCAGGCGTGCTCCGACTCGAGATTCACGACGGCGACTTTCTTGACGTCGCCGCGCATCGGGATGGACTTGCGCGCCTGCCGCGTCAAATGACGGAAGAGCTTGAGCTTGGCGGCCTTGTAGTTCGCGAAGCCGCCGTGCGCTTCGATGTGTTCGGGCGTGAGGTTCGTGAAGACGGCGACGTCGTATTCGACGCCGAGGTGGCGATGCTGTTCGAGTCCTTGCGACGACGTCTCGATGACGGCGAAGCGGCAGCCTGCCTCCGCCATGCGATGCAGCATCTTCTGGAGGAAGAAGCGCCCCGGCATCGTCATCTTCATGTCATTCAGCTTCTCCTCGCCTGCGATGCGGAAATTCACGGTCGAGGTCAGCCCGACCTTCTCCCCCGCCTCCTCGAGAATGCGGGCGATGAGGTTCACGACCGTCGTCTTGCCGTTGGTGCCCGTCACGCCGATGACGACCATCCGCTTGGACGGCCAGGCGTACCACGCGGCCGCCAAGAGCGACAACGCCCAGTGATAGGCCTGGAGGAGCGGTTTGGGAGCGAGTCTTTTGAGCGCGGAAAGCATATCAACGCAGCTTCTTCGCTTCGGAACGGAACTGGTCGCCGCGGTCGAATTCGTTGATGAAGATGCCGAAGGAGGCGCAGCCGGGCGACAGGAGGACGGCTTCGCCTTTTTTCGCGGCGGAGGCGGCGCGGGTGACGGCTTCGCGCATCGACGTCGCGTCGTCCTCGATCTTCACCCCAGTGCGCGCGAGCGCGGCGCGCATCTTCGGCGTGGCGGTGCCTTTGAAGAGGATGACCTTCTTGGCGCGGCGCTTCACGGCCTTGGCCCAGGCACCGAACACCAGTTCCTTGTCGGCCCCGCCGGCGATGAGTACGCCTTTCTTTTTCGCGAAGACCGTCTCCATCGCGGCGACGGAGGCTTCCGGCGTGGTGGCGGCGGTGTCGTTCCAATACGCGACGCCGCGCAGGTCGCGCACGCGTTCCAGGCGATGCGGCACGCCCTTGAAGGCACGGAGCGCCGCGCGGATCGCCTCCGGCTTCGCGCCGCGCAGGTACGCTGCACCGGCGGCGAGCAGGGCGTTCCAGAGGTTGTGCGCGCCAGGCATCCGCACATCCTTCGCGTCGAACAGCGCGATCTCGATGCCCTGCGAACGTACGACCGCCTTCTTCCCGCGGAAGAAGAGGCCGTTCTGTTCCTGCGGCAGGGGCCTCATCGAGGCCCAGAAGCGCTCGCCGCGCACCCGCGCGCCCATCTTCCTCGTGTACGCGTCGTCGTACGGGACGATGGCGACGCCGGTCGGCAGCTGCCAGGCGTAGATGAGTTCCTTAGCGGCGGCGTAGTCCTTCATGCCGTCGTAGCGGTTGAGATGATCGGGCAGGACGTTGGTCAGGACCGCGATCGACGGGCTCATGCCGGCGGCTTTCAGGCTTTCGAGCTGCCACGACGACAGCTCCAGGACGATCGGGATCGGGCGCTTCACTTCCATGACGTAGCCATCCAGCGGCGACTTGCGGATGTTGCCCGCGACGAACGCCGTCCCGAGCCCGCGTTCGAGCATGGCGCCCAGCAGGGCCGTGACCGTGGTCTTGCCTTTGGTGCCGGAGACGCCCACGATCGGATGCGGGCACAGCCGGAAGAAGATCGATATGTCGGATTCGATCGGGACGCCTGCCTTGCGCGCGATCTTCAGGAACTCCGAGTCGCGCGGCACACCGGGATTCTGGATGATCATGTCGGCATTCCGGAAATCCTCCTTGCAGTGGCGTCCGAGGACGTAGCGCACGGGGTGCGCGCCTTTCACGGCCGCGAGCGCCTTGACGGAAGGCGCGAGCTGGGAGCGCGTCTTGAGGTCGGTGATCGTCAGGCGCGCGCCCTGCCGCAGCAGCCAGGCGGAGATGCCCAAACCGCCCTGGTTGAGTCCAAGGCCCATCACCGTGATCTTGCGATCGCAGAAGGCGGATTGCGGCGAACTTCGTCTCATCGCTTCAGGAATTCTTTTTTCGCGAAACGGACGCGGATCATCGCTTCCGCCGCTTCCCAGATCATCACCGCATATCCGGCGACGCCGCGGAGGACGCCGCGCTTCGCCATCTTGCGGATTTGGCCGACGCCGAGCGTCGGGATGGAGCCGTACGGGAGCCGATTGGCGCGGCAGTGCCAGTTGAGCGCGATTTCCAATCGGAATCCCTCCAGGAAACGACGCGGCACGCCGTCGAGGACTTCCCGGCGCAGCGCGCGTTCACCCGAAAGCAGCGGCAGATGAGCGATGACGCGCGTCAGGAACGGACCGCGGTCGCGGAGTCCCGTGCACATCGCCAGACGCCCTTCGACGACCGGGGCCAGGAGGGCTTCGACATGCGGGGGTTCGAGCCTGACGAGATCGGCGTCGCACAGCAGAAGGATATCCGCCTTCGTCGCCGCCGCGCCTATCCTCACCGCGCCTCCCTTGCCTATGTTCTCACGGAGCCTGAGGACGCGCGCGCCGGCGGCGGATGCCTCTTCGTACGTGCGGTCCGACGAACCGTCGCTCACGACGACGACTTCGTCGACGCCGCGCGCGGACCTGAGAGCCTTCACGACCGCGCCGATCGTACTCTCCTCGTTGAAGGCCGGGACGATCGCGGAGACGCTCATCGTTTCATGGAAAGGTCGTAGAGGATGTCCTCGGCCTTGCGGTAATGGGAGCGGGCCTGATCGTACTTCGTGCGGAGATATCCGGAATAATCGAGGTCGTCGAGTCCCTCCATCAGGCGGACGAGACGGTCCTTCAGCCCGCGCGCCTCATCGTCGCGGCCTTCGGTGGCGGAGCGGACCATCAGGCGGACGACTTCGCCGACGGCGTCGCACAGGCCGGCGACCTGCGTCTCTTCGTCGAGCCCTTCGATGGCGGAGACTGCGCCCTTCCATGCGAGCTGGGCGACGAAGCGCGCTTCGGCATACTCCTCCAGCGCGGCGCGATACGAACCTTCGTGGGCAAGCCGCGCGTTCTTGCTGGCGCGGCGGCGGATGGATTCGAGCGCCTCCTCAGCCTCGGCAAGGAGCGCCTTGGCGCCGGCGTCGTCATCGCGCTGGACGGCGAAGATCGCGCGCTTCGAGGCCTGTTGCGCCTTCGCGGCAAGCCCGATGATCTCGCGGCGCGCGGAGGCGAACGCATCATGGGCTTCTTTCAACGTCTTCATCAGGTCTTTGTCGGCCATAGTCCCCTCACTTTAAAGGAAAAGGGGGCTCCAGGCAAGGGTCAAAAAAATGACGCCGTGGGGCGTCATTCCGAGCTTGCTCGAGGAGCGGCGTGCCCCGCTACAAGGCGTTCACGAACCGTCCGCTGCCGCTTTCGCCGGGGGCCGGCGGCAGGTACTCGTTGAGCGCGAGCTGCAGCTCGCCCGTCTCGTACTCGTCGAGCTGGACGACCGTCCGCTTCACGAACGGCGTATCCCGATACTCGGTATACGAGAAGCGCCAGAGCATGAGGAAGAACGAGAGCGCCGGGATGAGGTACGACCAGAGGCCTATTCCCCATCCGAAGTACGTCACGGTGGCGTACGGCATGATCGCCACGACGGCATGGACCAGCGTGACGGCCATCGCGGAGAGCGGCGAGCGCGTCCAGTAGAGCGCGATCCTCCTGAAGAACGCCTCGAGCCGCGGAAGCGAGGTCTTCGTCGTCACGGTCGGCAGCACCATATCGCGCTGATCGACCCATGTTCCTGGGTTCATGTAGAGCATGACCCGGTCGCCGACGTTGAAGTTCTTGACCCCGAGATGATGCGTGTGCCCGGCCACGACGTACTTCACGTCGGGATGCTCCTTGGCGTAGCGCTCGAGCTCGACGTCGATCTTGTCGGCGCTCATCGTGCTCTTCAGGATCTTCAGGACCATCTTGATGTTGGCCTTGCGGCGGACGCTCAGCTGGTCGATGAAGAACATGTGGAAGAGGATGTCGGCGCAGAGGTAGGCCCAAATGACCGGCGCCCAGTAAGGCGACTGAGCCATCGTGAAGATCCAGATGGTGCCGTGGTCCTGCAGCCGCCCCATGTCAGGCATGAAGCGCCGCTTGAGCGTCATGCCCAATTTGGCGTTCATGTGGTACGTGTAGGGGTAGTTGATGAACTTCGGCCGCGCTTCCGGCGGCGTCCCCTTCGCGGCAGCGCGCCGCGCGCGGAAGGCGATGGCCCATTCCGAGAAGTACAGCTTGCCCCAGGCCCAGCCGATGATGACGAACATCGCGACGAACTCAAGGAGTCCGAGGTAGAGAACGTTCGCGGTCAGCAGCAGCTGCGGACTCGAGATGAGCGGCAGGAGCGCGCCGTGCGTCAGCAGCACGACCACGAAGGCGATGAGCAGGATGCTGCCGCCCTTGTGGTCGGTGATGAACATCTCGTCGTCGGACGGGATCGCGTTCAGCGGATCGTGCTCGTCGCCGTGATAGACGTCCACCGGACCGATGCTCTCCTTGCGGATGAAGCGCACGCGACTGCCGTGCCCTGCCGGCGCGATGATCTCGCGCAGGCGCTCCTGCACTTCGGGCCAGGCGAGATCCTGGTCATGGTTGCCGATCGTGAAGACGATCTCCGCGTTCGGACGGTCCGACAGGAACGCGCGCATGGCTTCGAAGAACTTCGGATGTCCGGCGGCGATCGTCGCGAGCTTCTCGAGCGCCGCCTCGAGCGTCGGCACCGCGCGGTACTTGCCCTTGCAAGGCACCGCCATGAAGTCGAAGACGTCGCCGTTGCCGTGAAGCTCGACGACGACGTCGGCCGCGTGGCGTTCATCGATGTGATGGAGCATCCGCGCGAACTCGTCGTCGCTGCGGAAGTCCTCCATAGGATGCCAGCTGCCGTCGGGACGGCGGCCTTGGCCGAGATGGAAGTCGCTGAAGATGTAGCGCGCCCTCCGGACCTTGGGGGCCGGGGCGCCTGCGGGCGTGTCGTTCTGCATGTGCCTCGCTCCGGGTTGAAGGTTCAGATACATAAGGACCGTGCCCACAGTTCACCCGAAAAAACCGCGTTTGTCAACCTTTGAACCTGCGGTTACCATAGGAATATGAAGCGCTGGGCGCAACCGGATCATACGCGCGTGGCTGGCCTGATTTTCGGCCTGCTCTTTTTTCCGACGCTCCAGCTCGCCAGCCGACCGTTCCTGCAGGAAGGCATCATCACCTTCTGGACCCTCCGTTCGCTCGGCATCGAACGCGTCGGACTCGAAACCGCGACCTCCACGCCGGAAATCGCGCCGACGCCCGACCGCACGCGCCCCCTGGCGGTGATGGTCGACAACCACCCTGACGCTCGGCCGCAGTCCGGCACCGCTATCGCCGATGTCGTCTGGGAGATCCCAGTCGAGGGCGGACTGACGCGGAACATGCTGATCTTCCGTTCGACGGAAGCGGAAGAGATCGGTCCGGTGCGCAGCGCGAGGCCGTACTTCCTTCGCTGGGCGCGCGAGTTCGACGCCGTATATGCTCACGTCGGCGGCAGCGACGAAGCGCTCCGCGAGCTTTCGTCCGGCAAACTCGGCCTCGACGACGCCAACGAGTTCCGCTTCGGCGCCGCGTTCCGCCGCGACGGCCGCCGTTCGGCGCCGCACAACACCTACACATCGACCGCGTCATTGCGTGCGCTCATCGAGAAGAACGGGTGGACGCCGGAGACCGACTACGTCGACGCGACGCTGCGCGGCGACTTGCTCGCTTCCGGCACCCCGGCTTCGACGGCGCGCATCGCCTTCGTGCGGAACGGCGAAGTGGCCGAGTTCCGTTGGGACGCGGCGCTTGGAGGCTACGGGCTCTGGCGCGACGGCCGCCTCGCGCGCGACCGCGACGGCACGCTGATCTCCCCGAAGACGGTCGTGATCATGGAGACCGATATCGTTCCCATACTCGATCCGCAAGGCAAGGGCCTGATCGGGCTCGAGACGCTCGGTTCCGGCAAGGCGACGGTCCTGCGCGACGGCGTGGCCGTAGCGGGAACATGGAAAAAGGCTTCCGCGGCCGACGCTACGCAGGTCTACGGCGACGACGGCGCCAAGATCGTCTTCAAGCCCGGACAGCTCTGGTACGCGGTCGTCGCCAAGAACCGCGGCGGCGGCGTCGAGATCACTCCCTGAACCAGAGCGCGATGCGCGCCAGCCGATCATTCCGCGCAACGGTCACGCACTGATCCGCGCGCGAAGGTCCAGGCGCGTATCTCGGGTGAAGCGATGACGTCGCATGGGGATTCCGCGCCCGCCGCCGGTACGGCGTCAGACACATGGCGTCCGTAGGAGGCGAAGACCCGCAGGCGGCAGGTCGCGCCGTCGTCCTCGCCGCGGCCCGTGGCGGCGACGTAGGCGGCACAGTCGCCGTACTGCAATACATGATAGGCGACATCCTCCTCGACGACGCCGCTGCCGTCCGGGAACCAGCGCTTCGCCAGCGCGAGGCGCGCGTCCCAAGTCCATACGCCGACGGCGGCCAGGAAACCGAGCGCCAGCAATTCCACGCGCGACGGGCCATGATGCGTGCGGACGACGCCGATGACGGCAGCGGCGGCGGCCGATATGACGGCCAAGGCGCCGATGGCCGCCGCCGGCTGTTCCCAGGCGAAGGAGAAAGGCATACCTGACCAGTATAGCAAAAAGAAGACGTCCCGCGGTGGACGGGACGTCTTCATGGTGGGTCGGCCGGGGATCGAACCCGGGACCATCAGCTTAAAAGGCTGTTGCTCTACCGACTGAGCTACCGACCCACGTCGCTACCGGACAGGCTGCCGGTCGGACGGGCTGAGCCCATCCTCCCTCTCGCCTGTCCGTCGCTCCTCCTTCGCGTCCACGCAGGCGTGGACTTGATGGCGGTTCAAGGGGTTTTGCGCGGTCGCGCAAAACACTTTTCCTTGAACCAAGCAGGTGCAGGATAGCGTAAAACGGGCGTTGCGTCAATCAGGCCTGCGATACCCCATCCTTGAATTCCCCGAAGCGCGCCTTGAGCTGTTCCTTCACCGCGGACAACTCCTCGTCATCGTGGACTTCGCCGGACTCCTCGCGGTCTCGGAGCGTCATGTCGATGACGTCGGACCATTCCTCCTGCGTGTACGCGCCTTCAGAGAGCGCGCGCTCCTTGGCCGCCTGATAGAGCTCATCAAGATCGAACGAGATGTTTTCCATGGTGTTGACAGTATGATGTTTTCGTGATATCACGAGCGTACGCTCTTCGCAAATGGAGGTCCTATGCCGATGCCCATGCGGCCGCCCGCCTGGACGCCGCCCCCTTGGGGCGTCCGCTTCCTGCTTTGCGCCCTTCTCACGCTGGCGAGCGCTTATGACGCGCTCGCGACATTGGAACTCATGTCACGCGGCTTGTGGGCCGAGGGGAATCCCATCATCGCCCCGGCCATCGAATGGTCGCCGAATTTCTTCATCGCCTGGAAAACCATGGCACCGCTCTTCGTCGGCGTCCTGCTGTGCGTCTGGACGTCGCGCTTCCGCCCGATCTGGTGGCTGCTCTGCCTCGGCGCGGCGTCCTACGCCTGCCTCGCCTGCTACCACGTCTACCTGCTCTATCTCTTCGTACCGCCCGTCTGACGGGCATTTTTATTTCTCGAGGATGACCATCACCTTGCGGCCCTCAGGCACGTTCCCGCCGTTCCAGTCATGGACCGCGTCCCAAAGCAGTTCCGCGTCGTACAGGTAGTCGGCGCCGCGGCGCGTACCCGGCTCGTTGGTGATGATCTTGCCGTCCTTGGTGTAGCCCTTCACGACGAGCATGTGGTACGGCGGGCCCCCATCGGTGAAGTACGGATTCTTCAGCATACGTCCGGCGGCGGGCAGGATGACGGCGATGCCCTTGTCGACCTGCGCCTTCACCTGGTCCATCGAGGCGAGCGGCACGGCGCGCGCCTTGGCGTAGCCGTACAGCTCTTTCGCGATCGTCACGACCTCGTCGGCGTCGGTGTCCTTGTAATAGCCGAAACGGGTCGTTTCCCAATCGACCATCGCCAGGATCTGGCGATCCGCCTCGTCGGGCGTGAACGGGCCGGCGCCTTCGAGATAGGCGTGCACCATGATGAGCGCCGCCTCTTCGCAGGCCTCCTGATAGGGCATGTCCCAGTCGGCGTGGGGCGCCTGGGGCGTGAAAGGCACGTCGAGATTCGCCTCGGACGCGGACGGCGCAGGCGAGGGCTTCGGCGTCGGGGCGGGCGCCGGAGCGGACGGGGTGCCGGTCGCGGGCTTCGGCGCGGGCGCGGGTCCCGTCGTCGCCGGCTCCGAAACCGGTTCCGCCGCCGGCTGATACGGACGGGCGGGCGGGAGCGCCTGTTTCGCGCGGGCGGCCAAAAGGTCGCGCAGCGGTACGCGGTAAGCGAAGGCCACTCCGGCGACGGCGGCGGAGACGAGGACGGCGGCGAGGAGGATGCGTTTGCGCATGACGTGGAAGGATACGCGTGACGAAGCTTCGTGTCCAGCCAGTATACCAAAAGACGCGCCGCGGCGCGTCTTCCTCATTTCAGTTCGACGAGCTGTTCCCAAGGGAAACGCTCGCGGCCGAAGTGGCCGTAGGCGGCGGTCTCTCGGAAGATCGGCTGGCGGAGGTCGAGACGCTCGACGATGGCTTTCGGTCGGAAGTCGAAATACTTGAGGGCGAGCGGCGAGAGATCGCGGCCGTCCTCGGCGCGGGCGGTCAGCATGACCGGCTCGGCGCGTCCGATGGCGTAGGCCACCGAGACCATGCACTTCTTGGCGTAGCCTGCGGCCACCAGGTTCTTGGCGGCGAAGCGCGCCATATACGCGGCGGAGCGGTCGACTTTCGTGGAGTCCTTGCCGGAGAAGGCGCCGCCGCCGTGCGGAATCATGCCGCCGTAGGTGTCGACCATCAGCTTGCGGCCGGTGAGCCCCGTGTCCGCCGTGAAACCGCCGACGACGAAGCGGCCGGTCGGGTTCACGAGAATCTCGACGCCGGAGATGTCGCCGATGACGGGGACGATGACTCCCTCAGCCAGCTTGGCACGGATGTCCTCCTGCGAAATCTCGGGCGCGTGCTGGGCGGAGACGACGACGGTCGTGACGCGTCCGTGATCCATCGTGACTTGCGTCTTGCCGTCGGGGCGGAGCCAGGCGAAGGACGGGTCGTGGCGGCGGAGATCGGCGAGGCGGCGGGAGAGATCGTGCGCGTAGGCGATGGGCGCCGGCATATAACTCGGCGTCTCCGCGGAAGCGTAGCCATACATGATGCCTTGGTCGCCGGCGCCGCCGACGTCGACGCCCTGGGCGATGTCGCCGGATTGCAGTTCGATGTTCACGAAGACCTCGAGATCGTCATCGTAGCCGATCTGCTTGTAGACGCTCTTGGCCATGGCCTCGATGTCGACCTCGCCGGTCGACGTGACCTCGCCGCCGACCATCAGCATGCCGTGCGAACCGAAGACCTCCAGCGCCACGCGGCTCTGTTGATCGCGCTTCAGGTACTCGTCCAAGAGCGCGTCGGCGATCTGGTCGCAGACCTTGTCGGGATGGCCTTCCGTGACGGATTCGGCGGTCTTCATGGGTGTGGATAGCGAAGGGACTTTATCGCCGGAAAGATACGCTGTCAAACGGAAAAATGGTATGATTTACGCGTATGAAACGCATGGCGATCTCGCTGCTCGTCACCGCCGTCATCCTGACGATGGGCGCGTTCGCGATCTGGATGCTCGTCGCCGCGCTGCGTCCGGGGCCGTCGGTGCCGCCGGCCGCGACGCCGCCGCCGACGATCGAGCCCGTAACGCCGCCTGAGTCGGATTTCAACGGGGCGCTGAACCTCTATATGACCGCGCCCGACCGGCTTCCCGCCGGAGCCGACCGCGTCGAGCTCTCGCTCGTCAAGGCCGCGCTCGCCCGCGCCGACGGCGCCGAAATCGCGTTTTTCGAAGGCTCGCGGCGCGTCGTGCTGCAGCAAGGCGTGACCGAGAAGGTCCTGAGCGAACGGATCCCGAACGGGCATTGGGCCCGCCTGAAGCTGACGTTCTCCCCCGCCGCCGATCTCGCCTACGCCGACGGGCGTCCGTCCAGCTCCGCGCTCGTGCAGCGCCGCGAGGCCGTGCTGTCCTTCGACGCCGACGTGCCGGCCAGCCGCACGCTGGCGCTCTTCGCGCGCGCGCCGCTCGAAGCGTCTGCCGGCGCAGCCGACGGCGTCGTGACGCTGAGCCTCGCGACCGCGCCGCAGCCCGCCGAGCGCTACGTCTTCGGCGCGTTCCTCCTCGACGCGCGCGACCGCGGCGACGTCTGGAGCATCGCCTCCCCCTCGCTCGCCGCCGCCGTGAAGGAAGACCTGGGGTTCGACATCACGCGGCAACAGGCCGGTTCGGCAGGCTTCGTACCCGCACAGAGCGCTCCCTCGACTCCGACGCCGCAGTAAGCGGAACAGAAAAAGGCCCGCGCATGATGCGCGGGCCGTCGTGTCACTGACGCATGCCGTGCTGGGCCAGGAAGTCGTTGTACGGCTTGCGGCCGTCCAGTCGCTTCTCCTCGGGCCCGGCCTTGTCGTTGCCGTAGAACGTCGTCACTGTGCCGACGATCCGTCCGCTGACGGAGATGATCTCGGCGTAGCCGAAACCTTGGTCGACGGTCTTCATGAACCCGTCCTCGTACGAGCTGCCGTGCTTCTGGGTGCCGATCTGCATGCAGATGCGCTGTCCCAGCTGCGCGGAACGCTCCTCGACGACGACTCCCGTATGGAAGTTGCCGATGAAGACCACCGGACAGTCCCGGTACTTCATGAACGCCTTCTGGGCGGCGCTCGAGATGGTCTCAGAACCGCCCATGTGCGGGTGCGTCATGCCCATCGGGAGTCCGGAAGGCAGCGTGAAGCGGCCCTTGGGCACCGTCTGGACGTGGCTCTTGACCAGCCGCATGGCGCTGACGATCTGCAGGCCCTTGGTGGCGAGATGATCTTCGACCCACTCCGTGAGCAGCCGGACGATCTCGTGCACCATGGTGTTGAGCGGCTTGATGCCGTGCTTGCTGACCCAGCCGCAGTGATTTCCCGGCACGTACCGGAAGATCGGCAGAGTTGCCTTCACGAGCGCCGCAGTCTCTTCCCACTTCTTGGGCAAAGAGGCCTTGAGCGCCGCGTCGAAGCGGACCTTAAACACCTTGAAGAGGACGGTGGCGATCATGGAGGCCGCCAGCTCCTCTTGCGTGGTGTTGTCGAAGCCGGCGTAGATCTCGCCCTTGAGGAGCAGATCGTGGCTCGTGCCCTCGACGTGGTCGCCGGCGCTGACGAGCGTACCCACGCCGCGCTCGAGCATGACCCGCGGCACCTCCGTGAGGAAGTGATCGTAGTCGGTGTCGAGCGAACCGGCGTGCATGCAGCAGATGGCCACGACCTTGTCGACCTTCCGCTCCCCTTCCGGGGCGCGGTAGCGCAGGTTGCGCTTGACCCACTCGAGGTCGAAGTCCCAGCGATCGGACGCCGCGTCGTAGACGAGGCCCGGCCAGGTCGCGTACCGCTTGTGGTCCTTGGTGGCCAGTAGGATGTCGAGCGCCTTCCTGACCGCCTCCTTGGAGAGGCCGGTCATCTGCGACAGGCTGCCCGTGGTCGTGCGGCCATTGTGCCGCAGGCCGTCGATGCACTTCTGCTGGGCCGCCGTCGGATCGCTCGGCAGGCCGATGAACGTGCGCTCGCGGCTGATGGCGTCGCCGAAGGGGTAGCTCCGCATCGCCACGTTGCGGCGGACGGTCTCCACCTCGATGATCTGGACGCCGACCTGGTTCTCCGCGATGCCAGTATCGTCCAGGCGATGGAGCGCCGGGACCGACACGAAGCCGATCGGCCAGTGGCCTTCGGGCTTCAGGAGCGAGACGCCGACGCCGCCGACGACCTGCAGGTCGACCCGGACGCCCGACGAGGTCTGGCGCCGCTTGTCCTTGATGCGGCGCTGGACCGGGGTCGAGTGGAAGTCGCCGCGGAGCCACGCCTGCTTGTCGGAGGTCAGGACCTCCAGCATGCGTTCGTCGGCGGTGTGCTCCCAGAGCGCCAGGCGGTCGCTGCCGGGCTTGAGGAGACGGAACTCGTCTCCGTCGCGCAGGGCTCGCAGGGCCTCGCCCGTGTCCTCGCCGATGGTCTTGTCGTAGGCGGGGCTCGGGACGAAGTACAGCTTGACCGACTGGCCCTTGGCGTTGGTGAACTTCGGCAGGCACTTGGCCAGCTCCTCCGCCATCTTGGCGGGGGTCAGGGCCTCGAGCTGCTTCTTCACCTTGTCGCGCGTCGCCTTCAGCTTGGCGAGGGCCTTGCGGGCGGCGTCGATCTCCTTGGGATCGGAGACGTCCTTCATGGACTTCTCCTTCGCCTTGATCTGGCGCTCGGTCGACCGCATTTCCTTGTGCAGGCGCACGGTCTTGTCGGCCACGGCCTTTCCGGAGACCAGGCCGCCGGCCAGGATCACGAAGGCGACGTCGTCGGCCTTGAAGATTTCGGCGGCGAGCTCGAGGAGCCCCTGCCGAAAACCGTCAGACCCGAAGTCGATGCGCGACATGAGACCGAATCGGACGGTCTTCTTGTCGATGAGACGCGGGTTCTCGTTCGGCATGACATACTCCTCTGTTGTCCAAAGAACTGCTGACGAAAAGAACCCTTCACCATGAAGAGTCCTCTTCGGACATAAGAAAATCGCCTCCTCCAACCGCAGCCATTTCAGTCAGTCCAACCATGGGCGCTTCCTTATGTTGCCCCAAGTATAGGCGTTCAGTCTCAAGGCACAACCCTGACTTATCCACAGGAATTTGATAAAAAACATGGGCTAGAGGCCCATGCGTTTGAGAGTCTTCTTCTGCTCCGATTTCGGCCAGGTCTTGAACGGCCGAACCGCCAGGTTCTTGTTCTTGAAGCGAGGATCGTCGGTGACTTCCTCGCCGAGCCAGGCCGGGAGTTCCCGTTCCAGCAATGGATAGTCCTTCTCCGGCATCTCGATCTCCGCCACGAGGAGCGGCGCGTTGTCGCCCTTGAAAATGTCGACTTCCCACGAAAGGCCGTCGAAGCCGGCAGGAATCTCGTAGCGCACTTTCTCGATGATGGAGGCGACGCGAGGCGCGTATTTCTCCAGGAGCTCGCGACCGTAGGGATCCGCGAGCGCGCCGCATTCGATCTCGAGGTCATCCTCGCCCTTGATCTCGAGAACGTAGCCTTCACCGTGAACGTGGCGGACGCGGACCTGCGCGGGGACGAGCGCAAGATATCCTTGTCGGATGCGCAGCTGGACAGCGGTCCGGAGGATCGCGCCGGTGAAGAGGACGGCGCGCACCAGGAACTTCCGCTCGTATTCCTTGCCGGGCGTGAGCTTGGACATGACGGAAAGATAGCATATTGACGTTCTCCGTAAAGGGCGTATGTTGACCTCTCGTCCTTTCCAATCGGAACGCGACGGGAGGAGAACCGACATGTCCCAGAACGGGAAGATCGATATCGGCGCCGAACGCGTCAAGAAACTCAAAGCGCTCCTGCAGAAGCGCGGCAAGCGCTGGTCCGTCCTGGTCGCCCAAGTCGATCCCGACGGCATCGCCACCGCCTTCGCCATCCAGGCGACGCTCGAGCACCTCGGCGTCAAGTGCGGGATCTTCTACTCGGGCGGCTTCGGCCACCCGCAGAACCGCATCCTCTACAACGAATTCGAGCTCATGAAGCACATGAAGCCGATGAAGGACTTGCCCGCCGACACCGTGCTGGCCCTCGCCGACTCCTCGCGCTTCGACGACTCGCGCTTCCGCGACGGCAACGGCCACAAGCTGGTCCTGCCGCGGGAACGCTTCGGCCTCGCCGTCGACCACCACATGGAGGACGTCCAGGAGTCCGAGGGCTTCCTGCCGATCATTCACACGTGCGGAGCCGCCGCGACGCTCGGTTGGAAGCTGCTCTGCGCCGTCGGCGGCAAGGCCGACGAGCGGCTCTCGCAGCTCACGGCCGTCGGCATCCAATCGGACACCGACCGGCTGACGCATCCGATCACCAAAGCGATCGACCGCGAGGTGTTCAACGAGGCGATGAAGGCGACGCCGCAGCAGTTCATCCATGACTGCTTCGATTACGCGCTTCCCGACCGCTACCTCGATCTCTACCAGGAGGTCCTCGCCACCAAACGCACCGTCTGCGACGACGTGCGCATCGCGCACGTCACGAGCCTGCTGATGGAGGACGAGGGCGACTATCTCTCGATCATCGCCGACAGCCTCCGCAAGGTGAGGGGCGCCGAGACGACCGTCGTCTGGGGCGTCGCCGGCAAGGAGGTCCGCGCCTCGGTCCGGACGCGCAGCAAGCAGGAGAACCTGACCGCGCTCATCGAAGCGATCTTCGGCGCCGGCAACGGCGGCTCGAAGTACGGTTCGGGCGGCGCGCGCTACACGCTCGCCGACCCGCACGTGCCCTTCGCGCACACCGCGGACCTGCTCATCCAGTACCTCGCCGCGCAGTATCAGGAACGCATCTCGCTCTTCCTCGGGTCGTCCGAGCCGAAGCGCCGGATCGCCAAGTCCGACAAGACCGCCCCTTGAGGCGGTCTTTTTCAATACTCGCTGATGTCGCGCAGCAGGCTCGTCCGCTTCTTCGGATCGCCGTGCTCGTCGTAGGTGATGGTCGGCAGGTCGTCGTAGGACTCCTCGATGCGCACGTCCTCGACGAGGCCGCCGGAGAGCTCCTCGAGGAACTCCGATTTCGGCTCGAAAGAAAACGCGTCATAGCCGACCGAAAGCGGATACGAGAGGCACAGGTCGCGGCGGGCGCGCGTGCAGGCGACGTAGAAGAGGCGGCGCTCCTCCTCGATGCCGCCGTCGTCGAGCAGCGCGCGCTTGTTCGGGAAGGCGCCCTGCGTCATATGGATCACGAAGACGGCATCCCACTCGAGACCCTTGGCCTGGTGGATGGTGGAAAGCACGACCTTGCCTTCGGAATCGTCTTCGGCCGTGAGGATGCGGGCGTTCTTGCCGGCGGAGGCGATGTCGTCGCGGAGCGCGGCATCGGCGAGGAAAGCGGCGGCATCCGGATACGATTCAGCGAAACCTGCGAGCTGTTCGAGGTCTTCCAGGCGATCTCGGTAATCAGGATACTCGTTCTCGAGATACGCCTTGTAGTCCGAATCGGCGACGGCGCGAAGCATGGACGACGGCGACGGTCGAGCGTCGAGAAGCGCGTCGTAGACCTCGCGGAACCGCTTCCAGCCGCCCGAGATGCGCGCGGGCAGTCCGGCCGCGAGTTCGGGGCCGACATCATCCTCGTGCGACGTCGCGCGGACGCGCTCGAAGAGCTTCATGGCCGCGACCGGGCCGATGCCGACCTGGAGCGACAGCACGCGCATCCAGGCGACCTCGTCGTCCTTGTTGACCATGATCTTCAGGAACGAGATGGCGTCCTTGATGTGGGCGCGGTCGAAGAACTTCGCGCCGCCGCGGTAGTCGTACGGGATGCCGCGCTTCATCAGTTCGAACTCCAGCGCCTGCGAATGGAAGGTGGCGCGGAAGAGCGCGGCCATGTTATTGAACGTCACGCCCTCGTCGCGGAGCTCGAGCATGCGCTGGGCGATGAACTCGGCTTCCTGCGCGCCGGAAGCGGCGTTCACGAGCGACGGCTTCGTGAACGAAGGCTTCACGCTCTTCAGGTCTTTCGGGAACTGGTTCGCGTTCCTTCCGATGATGTCGTTGGCGAGGTCGAGGATCTCCGGCGTCGAGCGGTAGTTGGTCTCGAGGCGGAAGGTCTTGGCGCCGGGGAAGATGCGCGGGAAGTCGAGGATGTTGCGGATGTCGGCGCCGCGGAAGGAGTAGATGGATTGCGCGTCGTCCCCCACCACCAGCACGTTGCCGTGGACGGAGGCGAGCAGGCGCACGATCTCGGCCTGCAGGCGGTTGGTGTCCTGGTACTCGTCGACCAGGATGTAGCGAAACTGCTTGGCGTAGCGCTCCCGCGAATCGGCGTCCTCGCGCAAAAGGCGCGCGGCGAGCGCGAGAAGGTCGTCGAAGTCGACGGCGTTGGAGGCGCGCTTCTTGCGGAGGTAGGCGGAGACGACTTCCTCGATGGAGGGCAGGATGTCGCGGAAGCTCGGGTGCTTGGCCTCGACGACGTCGGCGACGGGCATCCCCGCGTTCACGGAATACGATGCGAGGGACAGGAGCACGGCCGGGCTCGGGAAGCGCTTGGCCTTGGTGTCGACGCCCGCTTCGCGCACGCAGGACTTCATCAGGTCGCGCGCGTCCTCGGCGTCGAGGATGGTGAAGCCTTCGCGCAGCCCGACGCGCACGCCCCGCTCCCTCAAGATCCGGTGGCAGACGTGGTGGAAGGTGCCGCCCCACATGCGGCCCGGTTCGGCGCCGATGAGCGACGAGACGCGCTCGAGCATCTCCTTGGCGGCCTTGTTGGTGAAGGTGAGGAGCAGGATGTCGCCGGGCGCGACGCCTTTCTCGATGAGATACGCCACGCGATAGACGATGGTGCGCGTCTTGCCGGAACCGGCGCCGGCGAGCACCAAGCACGGCCCGTCGCCGTTCTTCACGACGTCGAGCTGTTCCCCGTTCAGTTCCGCGGCGTAGTCGATGGAGAAATCGGGAACGCCGGCGGCTTTGTGGAGGACGTACGTCTTCATGCCGGCACAGCGTACCAGCGGAACGGCGAACGCATCAAGGATACGAAAAGGCCGCCCTTCGGAGGCGGCCGTCAGATGAGTTTCAGCGCGGCGCGGATGGCGAGCTTCTTCATCGTCCCGATGCCGAAGATCTTGGCGTGGCGGTCGATATGCGGTTCGAGATAGGTCCAAGGATCGTGGGGGATTCCCGGCGCCTCCCGCAGCGCGGCGACGGCCGCCTTGAACAGCTCGCGACGGCTCTTGATGCGGCCTTCGAGCGCCGCCGCAGCCGCGGATATGAACGGGGCGCCCCAGGCTTCTTCGGCAGGATGCATGAAGATCCTGATGGCGTGAAGCGCCGCGTCATCGCCCTTCGATTCCGAGAGGCGTCCGGCTTCCGCCAGAGCGTAGCGGCGCTCGAGGCCGAAGCCCTCGCTCATGGCCTGGAGCGGCCAGCGGAACTGCGCGGACCGCTCCTCGCCGATCTTGCCGACCTTGGCCAGGACGAGGTCGAGCGCGAGCGCCGAAAGACCGAGCCGGAGCCACGTACCAGGACACGACGGGTCAATGCGTCCGAATTCGAGATGCGCTGGCTGGAGCAGGAACGGGTCCGGGTCACTGATCTCTCTGGCCAGCAGATGGACGCAGGTTTCCGCGTGGTCGGACGACCGGCGCAAGACATCCTGACGCGCGTCGATCGGCGCAAGCGACCGGCAGATGGCCGACTGAAGCCAGGTGTGGGCGCAGACCGCCTTGTGGACGACGGCGAAGAGCGCGTGATCGTCCTGGTCCGTGCGCGGGTCCCCTGTCACGATCCGAGGTCCGCGACGAGAAGTTCGCGGATCTTTTCGACGACGACGTAGCGCTTGTATTCCTCCGGAACCTCGGTCCCGGAGCCCCACTCGCGCACGTCGTCGCGGCTCGCCTGAAAGGCCTTCATCAGGCCGTACAGGATCTTCTTGTCGATGTCGGCCGCGTTGCGGACGATATCCTGGAAGCCGCGCTGGGACTGATCCCAGGCGTCGACGTCCTGGAGCAGCTTTTCCTTGAGCTGCCGACGCGTGGCGGGGTCCATGGTCATCGCTCCAACAAGCGCGCGAAGTGCCGGCGCAGGTTGGCGACGACCGCGCGCTGAACGCGCGGCGTCGGCATGATCGCACCGACCGCCCAACCCCGTACCCACATCAGCAGGTCGGCGGAGCAGGGCTGAACCCCGGAGCGCTCGGCACCGAATCCGCGCACGTAGGCGAAGTACGGCAGCAGCGCGCCGATGAGCAGGCCGTAATCGGTCTTGGCGTCCACGAGCTCCCGCTCCTCGGAGCGCCAGTCGAGGCGGAGTACCGTATCGATCAGGGAGGCGAAGTCGTCCGGATTTTCGGCCGGGGTCCCTTCCTCCAACGCATGTTGGAGTTCATGCCACCAGCGTCGATGCTGTTCAAGTCCATTGCGTTCGGCCATGCCGAACCTCCTTTATCCGCGCTTGCGGACGGTGATGTGTTTGGGTCGCGTGCGCGACATCGATGAGATTACGTAGGTCAGGCCGCCGTCGTCAAGCGTCTCGCCTGTTTTAGGGCGGCGTCCGAACTTCTCGAGGACGTATTCGCCGATCTGTCCTTCGAACGGTATGGACACGTTGAAGAAGTGGTTGATCTTGGCGACCGCGGTGCCTTCGTCGACCAGGATCTCGTCCTTGGCGACGCGCTTGATGGTTTCGGGACGGACGTCCTTCTCGTCAGTGATCTCGCCGACGAGTTCCTCGAGGACGTCCTCGAGGGTGACGACGCCGACCATGCGGCCTTCAGAGTCTTCGACGACGGCGAGATGCTGCTCCTGCTTCTGGAAGAGCGGCAGGAGGTCGTCGGCCACGGCGTCATTGCGCACGCGAAGAGCCTCCTGGACGAAGTCGGTCGGCGTCGCCAGGAATTCGTCGCGGGCGGCGGCGGCGATCAGGTCGCGCGTCAGGGCGACTCCCAGGATGACGTCAGGAGCGTCGCCTGTCAGCGGCACGCGCGAGTGGCGCAGATCAAGCACGCGCTTGCGCTGATCTCCGATGGGGACGTCTCCCGGAATCGTCTCGACGCGGTCTGCCGGCGTCATCATGTCGTCGGCCGTGATGTCGTTCAGGCGGAAGACGCGCCGGATCATCGCCGATTCGTCGTGTTCGATGGATCCGGCCTCGCGGCCGAGCGCAGCCATGATCTTGATCTCCTCCTCGGTGACGCCGCGGCCGCCGTCCTTCGAACGGAACGGCGCGACGACGCGCTCGATGAGCCAGAGCACCGGCAGGAACGCGCGGACGACCAGCAGCATGCCCGGCGCCAGGAGCGGCGCCACGGCTTCGGCGTGGGATTCCCCGATGTTCTTCGGGATGATCTTGGCGGCGACGATGGCGACGAGCGTGAAGCCAGCGAAGAAAAGTCCGAGCGCCCAAGACGAGAAGAGGTCGGCCGCGAGCATGCCGACGGCCGCCGAACCGACGATGTCGGCGATGTTGTCGATGATGACGATGGCGCTGATGACCCGCGAGATGTCTTCCTTGATGCGGACGAGCGCTTTGGTGCCAGGTTTCCTGGCCTTCGCCATCGAGAGCGCCTTTGAATATCCGATCGAATAGAAGGACGTCTCGGCCAACGAGGCAAGCGCGGACACGGACATCACCAGAAGCGCGACGAGGATGAGGGCGGTCATGTCAGCGGAGGTATTTGCGATTAGCGGCGTGCTCTTCGAGTGTCTTTCCGTAGTAGACCTTGCTTTGAGGATCGGTCAGGAAGTACCAGTAAGGGGTCGCCTTCGGGCGGATAGCGGCGACGATGGCTGAAAGGCTCGGATTGCCGATGGGCCCCGGCGGCAAGCCGCGGTATTTGTAGGTATTCCAAGGATGGTCGATGCGCGTTTCCTCGTAGCTGACGGACGGCTTCGAGTGCCCGGTGATGTAGTTGACGGTCGAGTCGGCCTCGAGGCCGCGTCCGGCGTCCACGCGCTTCCAGAAGATGCCGGAAACGATGGCTCGATCCTCGTCGCTCCGGACCTCGCGCTCGATGATGGAGGCCATCGTGACGATCTCGTGGACCGAACGTCCCTGCGCCCTGATTTCCGCGCGCAGTTCCGGCGCTAGCTTCGCTTCGAAATTGGCGAGCATCTTACGGACGATCGCCTTCGCACCGCCGTCGGCGTAGATGCGGTAGGTATCGGGGAAGAGGTAGCCCTCGAGCGAGGTGTCGGACGGTCGGCTCGCGAGCGCGGGATACGAAGCGGCCCAGTCGGGAAGTCCCGAGGCGGGCTTCGCGCTCTCCCCCGCTTCGGCGTAGAACTCGGCGATCGAGGCGATGCCTTCGGCTTGGAGGTAGTCCGCCATGTCGTCGAGCGTCCAGCCTTCGAGGAGCGTGACGGAAATCTCGTTCGAGACGGGCGTGCCTTTGGCGAGCAGCGCCTCGATCTCCCGCGTCGACATCGACGGCGTCAGCTCGTAGGAACCGGCCTTGAACTTCTCCTGGTCGCCGCGGCTCCAGACCGTGAAAAGGAAATATCTCGGACTGCGGATCAGTCCGGCCTTCTCGAGCCCTTCGGCGATGGCCTTCGCGCCGGAACCCTGCGGGATGACGTACAGGATCGTCGACGCTTCCTTCGAGACCGGGCTGCCGGCCTGCGAAAAGACGAATACGGCGAAGAAGAGCCCGAGGATAGAGGCGGTGAAGAGCCTTTTCATTTCAGAGGTACTTCTTCATCTTCTTCCGCTCGATGGCCTCGACGAGCTTCTTCACGTCCTGGGCGCGCGATTTCGGGCAGACCAGGATGACGTCTTCCGTCTCGATGACGATCATCTCCTTGAGTCCGGCGGCGGCGATCATCTTGCCGGTGAAGCTGTAGAGCAGGTTGCCTTCGGAATCGACCGTGAGATTCCGTCCGCGCGTGACGTTCGCTCCGGGCTTCTTCGCCAGGACGTCGTGGACCGCGCGCCAGTGGCCGACGTCGGCCCAGCCGAAATCCGCCGGAACGACGAGCATCTTCTTCTCCTTTTCCAAAACGCCGTAGTCGATGGAGATCGGGACGATGCGGCCGAAGGCGCGCTCGATAATCCTGCCGCGCTCGGAAGAATTCCAGGCGGCGCGGATGGCATCGAGCTCCTTCCATGTCTTCGGCATGTGCGCCTTGAAGGCGTTCATGAGCGTCCGCGCTTCGGCGACGATGAGCGTCGGGTTCCAGAGATATTCCCATTGCGCGACGTAGAGCTTGGCCGTATCGAGGTCCGGCTTCTCGCGGAATCCTTCGACGTCGAAGATCTCGTCGTGGCCTTTCGGACGCTTGAAGCGCATCGCCTGCGAACCCATCTTGATGTAGCCGTAGCCCGTCTCGGGATACGAGGGACGCACGCCGACGAGAGAGATACGTCCGGATTTCTTCGCCGCCTTTTCCGCGACCTTGAGCACGCGCCAGAATTCCTTCTCGTCCTTCACGTAGGCGTCGGAGTTGACGGTCGCGATCGTCGTCTTCGGATCGCGGGCGAGCGCGACGGCGACGCCGAAGCCGACGGCAGCGGCCGTGTCGCGCTTCATCGGTTCGACGAGCAGGTTTTCGGCGGGGAGCTCGGGAAGATCTTTGCGGATGAGCTCCGCCTGCGACGCGCCGGTGACGACGAGGATGCGCGCGGCGGGCAGTCCCTTGCGCAGGCGCTTCCACGTCGAACGCAGCAGCGTGTCGGAGCCGAGGATGGGCTGGAGCTGTTTCGGGGCGTTCTTGCGGGAGACGGGCCAGAGGCGCGTACCGCTGCCGCCAGCGAGGAGGATGGCGTACATATCAGCGCAGGATGAAGAACCAGAAGGCCAGGCCGGCGAAGACGCGATGGGCGCCGAGGACGAGCGCCTGGAGCCAGCTCATACGTTCCTCCTCTTATACTTCCGGAACACGGGCAGGAACTCGAGATACGGCTCGATGCCTTTCTTGACCGGCGCCGCCAGCTTACCGGCAAGGAGTCCGAGGATGGCGCCTGCCACGACGTCCGACGGATAGTGGACGCCGACGGCCACGCGTCCGAAAGCCGTGAGCGCGGCCAGGGCCAGGAGCGCGTTCCCCCATTTACGGTTATGCAGCGCGACGCCGGCGGCCAGCGCGAAGGCGAAGGTCGCGTGCGCGGACGGGAACGACTTATCGGCCGCGAGCCGATCGGCGAGTTTCGTCACGCCTTCGAGCGCAGCGAACGGGCGCGGGCGGAACCATAGGAAGCCGATGACGCGCTCGGCGGCGACGCCGATAGCGACGGACCATGCGACGTGCGCCAGGTTCTCGACTCGCCCTTCGAAGTGCGTCGTCCTCCATGAAACGGCGACATACGCCAAGACGAGCGCGATCATCAGGAAGATGAGATACGTCGCGCAGAAGATGAAAAACGCGTCCAGCGCGTCCGATCGGCCGGCCATGCCGTTGATGGCACGGAAGCTGGAGAGATCGAGCGTCATCAGTGCGCGAACAGGCGGATGAACGCGTAGATGACGGCGCAGCCGAACAGGAAGAAGCCGAACTGGCGCTTCATCTTCGCGCGGCGGCGTTCCTTATGGATCTCTGGGATGAGGTCTGCGGCGGCGATATAGATGAACCCGCCGGCGGTGATCGCGAGCATGATCGGCAGGACTCCGTCCACGGATGTCGAGAAGAAGTACGCGCCAAGGGCTCCCGCCAGGCTCGCCAGGGCGGAGAGCAGGTTGAACATGATGGCGCGCTTCGGCTTCATGCCGCCGGAGAGCAGGACGCTGAAGTCGGCGACCTCCTGCGGAATCTCGTGGATGAAGACCGCGACGGTCGTGGCGACGCCGACGCCGGGACTCACCATGAAGGAGGCCGCGATGGCGACGCCATCGAGGAAGTTGTGGAAGGTGTCGCCGAGCAGGACCATCGTCGTCGATGTATGCACGTCGCAGTGCTCTTCGTGGCAGTGGTACCACAACAGGATCTTCTCGATGGAGAAGAACAGCAGGAAGCCGACGAGCACCATCAGGGCGGCGGCGTCGATGGCATGCTCCCCGCCCGCGGCCTCGTACGCCTCGGCGGCCTCCGGCAGAAGATCGAGGAACGCCACCGTCAGCAGGGTGCCGGCGGCGAAACTCAAGAAATCGTGGGAACGGTCGTGCGACCAGAGTCTCCCTTTATAGAGCGCGAGGGCCAGGAGGAGGGCAACGAGCCCGGAAAGGCCGCTGGCGATGAGGATCCAGATGAGGGTCATGCAGATACCTTACCCGAAACGCCTGGCCTTTTCCAGACGACCCGCGCATCGCCCATCGATTGACATGACGGCGATTCCATGATATATATCGCGGTCCGCAGCAGCGCGGAAATAAGGAGGACGTCATGGGTAGCGTCACGATATACCGCAGTGGAAGTCCGCCGCCCTCCCTTGAAGAAGCCGGTCGGAGGCTCGAAGAACTGCGGACGCAGATCGAGGGCATCACGAACGATCTCCGACAGGCCGAGACACTCAGCAGCTCCGGCGCGGGCCGTCCTGATCATCAGGCGTGGTCCAGAAGGGCCGCGGACGCGCGCGATTGGAGACTGCGAGAAGAGGCGTACATCGTGAACTGGGTCAAGAACAACGATCCGGAAGAGTTGGCGCGACGCGAGGGGGAACGCGGCCGTCGACGCCTCGAAGCTCGGGCGCGCGCCGAGGCGGAACGTCAGGTCGGCATCCGCAATCGGGAGGAAAGGGCGCGCCGCCACGCTGAGCGCTGCGCCCGCGCCGCTCAGTCGGTCGGCATCGAACTGAACGATTCGGACAGCGTCATCATCGGTGCTTTCCGGCTCCTGCGTTCCTTGACGAAACGCGTCGAATTCAGCGAGTCGGACTACGCGGTCACGACGGCCGTGCAGGAGCATCTTCGACTCAAAGGCATCTTGGTCTAATAGACGTATCGAAACGGCGGCCCCGATCAGGGCCGCCATTTTTTATGGGGCGTTCGGCTCCTTCGACTTCCGCATCGGCAAATCGGACGCGATCCAGGCAGGCTTATCGATGCTCTTGAAGTCGATGGCTTCGGTCTCAGTCTTGCCGTAGCCGGCCTTGAGGGCGATCAGGTAGTACTCCCCCGCCCCGACATGGAAGCTGTAGCGTCCCTCGGCATCGGTCAGCTTGGATTCGAGCACCTTGTGGTACGGCAGCGAGAGGACGCGCACGACGGCCCCTTTGAGCGGCTTGCGCGTGTCGATGTCGTAGATCGTCCCTTGGCTTCGCGGCGCTTCCGGTTCGGCCAGGCGCTTGAAGAGCTGGTACAGGAAGATCTGCGCGAGCGCGAGCGCGAGCATGGGCAGGCTCGGCGTGACGGCGAGCGCGATGACGCCGAGGAAAGGGCCGAGGGCGGCCACCGCCTTGCGCATGGACTTCTTGTTGCTCTCCGACAGCAGGACGCGGACTTCCGCTTCCGGCTCGGATAAGGGATCCATCGGGACGTTCATCGTCAGCGTCTTGCCGGCTTCCGTCACCCGGATGAGGTTGCCGTGATAGACGTCGACGTACGCGCCATCGTCAGTGAGGCCCGAGAGCGAGGCTGAAGGGAAAGCGAATCCCGGCTTCACGGCCTCGATTCGGTAGGTGCCGGCCGGAGGCGTGAAGGCGAAGCGTCCATCCTTGTCGGTGACCTTGGTGGCGACGGGACGATCGGTCCCGGCCTCGACCAGGCGGACGGTCGCGAGGTCGATCGGGACTTTCGTGCCGGCATGATAGACCGTGCCCCAACCCTGGCGCTTGCGCCTGGTCAGATACAGGTACGGCTGGGCGACGACGAGCAGGAAGAACTGTCCCGCATCGGCGAACGGGAGCGCGGTCGCCAGCGCGGCGGCGAAACTGGCGACGGAACCGACGACGGCGGCAGGGACGACGAGCGCCTTGTTGGCGGTCTGCACGTCGCCGCGCTCGGCGACCTTCCGCGCGAGTTCGGCCGTCTCCTGCGCCGTTCCGAAGGCGGCGGCGACTTCCGCGGATGAAGGCAGGTATTCGCGCAGCTGCGCGAAGCTCGAGACTCCGCTCGTGCCGGCCTCCTCGCCCATGATGCCGTCGTCGGTCACGAGATGGGGTCCGGAGGAAAGCGAGCCGGTCGGATACTCGAGCCCGAAGGCGAACTCGTAGCTCACGCAATCGGCTTCGCACAGACTGCCGTCGCGATGCTTCGAACGATAGAGATACGGCGATCCGTACGGGAGCGCGTTGAACGGGACGCCTTGGAGGAAAACGGTTCCCGTCTCGCCGCCGTACGGCGTGATGCCCGCGTCGGAGATCATCTTGGCCTCGTCCGATCCGAGGATCAATCCGCCGCTCGGGGACGATGGATAGCTGCCGTGCTGCTCGAAATACAGCTCGATCGCGTTATAGATGGTGCGGGCGTCCGAAACTCGCTTGGCGTCGCGCGCCCTGCCGCGCACCAGCGAATACGACGTCATGCCCGCCACGGAGAGCAGGCCGATGATGGTCGTGGTGATGAGCAGCTCGATGAGCGTGAACCCGCCTGCGCCGCCGGCTCGGCGGACAAGTCCCTTCCTCATGGACGCGGCGTTTTTTTCGGATACGCGCATAGGCGTGCGATGGGACAGGCGTAGCAGCGGGGACGTCCGGGGATGCAGATGTTGCGGCCGAACTGCACGAAGACGCGGTTCACGCGCAGCCAGAGATCCTTGGGGATGAGGCGCATGAGCGCCGTCTCGGTCTTTTCGACGTCGTTCGTGCGGACCCAGCCCAGGCGGTTGGCGATGCGATGGACGTGCGTGTCGACCGCGATGGCGGACTTTCCGAAAGCATAGCACAAGACGCAGTTGGCCGTTTTGCGGCCGACGCCCGGCAGCGCGACGAGTTCCTCGCGCGTGGAAGGCACCTTTCCGTCGTGGCGACGGATGAGGATTTCCGCGATCCCCTTCATCGCCCGAGCTTTAGCGCGATACAAGCCGATTTCGGAAAGCGGCTTCTCGATGTCGGTCGCCTTGGCGGCGGCGAGATCGGCGAGCTTCGGGAACTTCGCTCGCAGTTTCGGATAGACCTTCAGCACTTGCTCGTCGCGCGTGCGGGCGGAAAGCACGGTCGCCAACAGTACGTCCTCGGCGCGCCCGAGCTCGACGGCGCCCTTGCCGGGGAATTCGCGTTTGAGCGTGGCGATCACCTCGCGGACCGCGGAGATTTTTGGCATGACGGGCAATACACGGCGCCGCGGCTCGCGACCCGGATTTTCTTCAGCTTCGCGCCGCAGCGGCGGCAGGCTTTTCCTTCGCGGCCGTAGACCCAAAGATGCGGCACGTTGCCGCCCTTCTCGCCGTAGAGGTCGCGATAGGTGTCGGACGAAGATCCGAGGCGATCGACGGAGGCGCGGAGCGACTTCAAGGCGCCGTCGTAGACGCCCTTCAGTTCCTTTTCCGACAGCGAGCCGACCGCGCGTTCGGGATGGACCTTGCCGTACCAGCACGCCTCGTCGGCGTAGATGTTGCCGATGCCGGCGATGCACGACTGTTCCATGAGGAGCGGCTTGATCTTCCTCGATGGCCGTCCCGTCACGCACATCTTGAAACGCGCGAAGGTGAAGGATGGGTCGAGCGGTTCCGGACCGTAGCCCTCCTTGCCGAAGATCTCATTTTCGAGGTCCTCGGTCTTCAAGATCTTCAGGAAACCGAACTTGCGGACGTCTTCGAACCAGAGGTCTTGCTTCTTATCGAGATGGAAGACGACGTGGACGTGCTTGGTCGGCATCTCCCCCGCCTTCTTCAGGAGGTACGAGCCCGTCATCTTGAGATGCGTGACGACGGTGAAGCCGTTCGAAAGATGCGCCAGGAGAAGCTTCGCGCGGCGGCCGAACGACTTGAACCTGGCGCCGACGGCGGCGGAGAGCGCGGCAGGCGACGGCTTGATGCGTCCTCCGAAACGCACGTCGACGGATGCGATCTTCCGTCCGACGAGCGCCTTCTCCATCTGCCGTCGCAGGGTTTCTACTTCCGGTAATTCAGGCATATCTAGGCCAGTGTAGTACAATGCCGGCATATGCGCACCTCCGATTTCGACTACGAACTTCCAGAAAAGCTCATCGCCCAGAAGCCCGCTTCGCCCAGAGAATCCGCGAAGCTGCTGGTCATCGATCGGGTGAAGGATTCGCTGACGCACGCGAAGGTGAAAGACCTTCCGAATTTCCTCGTGAAGGGCGACGTGATGGTCGTGAATGTCAGCAAAGTATTCAAGGCGCGTCTGACCGGGACGCTCGATGACGCGAAGAAGTCAGGGATCGAACTGTTCTTGGTGCGTCCCGAAGGGAAGTTCTGGCGTGCGCTCGGCAAGCCCGGGCGCAAGCTGGAGCACGGTTCGAGGATCGCGGTCGCGCGCGGCTTCGTCGCGACGGTGGAGTGGAAGGACGCCGACGGATCGCTCCTCGTCGATTTCGCCGCGTCGAAGGACGAGGTCATACGCAAGGCGAACCTCCATGGAGAGGTGCCTCTGCCCCCGTACATCAAGCGCAAGCCGCTTACGGCCGCTGAATACCAGACTGCCTACGCCAAGACAATCGGCTCGGTCGCCGCGCCGACGGCCGGATTCCACCTGACGAAGGCGCTGATGAGGAACCTGAAGAGGAAGGGCGTGACGTTCCTTGAAGTGACGCTGCACGTCGGACTCGGCACCTTCATGCCGATACGTTCGGAATTCCTGAAGGACCACAGGATGCACGCCGAGCAGGTCGAGATGCCGGAAAAGACGGCCCGGGAGATCCTGCGCGCGAAGGTCGAAGGGCGGCGCGTCATCGCCGTCGGTACCACCGCGCTCCGCGCGCTCGAAGGCGCGGCCGAACGCTGCGGCGGGAAGATCTGCGCCTGGCACGGCGACGTCGACCTGTTCATCATGCCGGGCTACCGGTTCCGCGTGGCCGACGTCCTGATGACGAATTTCCACCTGCCTAAATCGACCTTGCTCGTGCTCGTCTCCGCCTTCGCCGGACAGGAGCGCGTCTTGCGCGCCTACCGCGAAGCCGTCGCGAAGAAGTACCGCTTCTTCAGCTACGGCGACGCGACGCTCATCGTTTGACGAATCCGACGACTCAGGGCTAAATGGTCACGCGCTTTCCTCAAGAAGGCCGCACGCAAAGGAGGACGCGATGCCCAAGGACGACGGATTGAAGACGCTGGACGAAACGATCGCCGAGCTCGACAAGCTGCCGAAATTCCACCCCAGCCGCATCTGGCTGAACGCCATCAAGTCGATCATGGCCGGCGAACTGACGCCCGAGGCCATGAGCGATCCGGCGGACTACGAGTGCCTGTTCTGGGAGGCGATGATCACCGTCGGATCGCTGTCCGACGGACGGCCGCGCTTCCACATCTATCCCGTCGGCACTTCCGTCGAGCACCTCGCCTCGCGCGATGCCGCCATCGCGGCCGTCATGGCATTGACGGGCGTGCGCGGCAAAGCCGACAACCTCATCGAGATCGCCGGACTCATGCCATCGACGACCTTCGCCGCGATGATCCGAGCCCGCGCGGGCGCGCCCGACGGCCCGCTGGTCGCAGGCTTCTTCCGTCACCCGTCGGTATCGCGCAGCGACGCCGTCGGCTGGCTCAAGCTCACGGTGGAATTCATCCGCAGCCAGGAATCTTCGCGCGGCGACAGAAACTAGCCGCCCGCCATCCCCCGAATTTTTCGGGGGTTTTTCATTGACGCGGACTGGCCAAGCGTGCTATCAAGCGCGTACGCACATTCATAGGAGGCAGGTCTTGAAGCATCCCCTGGAGACCGAAGACGTGTACGTCCTTGCCAACCGGCACTTCCCCGACGGCGTCGATCTCGCCACGTTCAATCTCATCTATGAGATCCGCAACGGTCTTCTCGTACCGCTGGATCCGGACGCGATTCCCGACGGCGAAGCCGAGCTGGTCTGCATGATCGGATACGTCGATCTCGGCGACCAGTTCTGGATCATGCGGACGCTCGGCGAGCCGGACGACGCCGCCGCTCTGAAGAGGAAGATGGAAGACCGCGTGCTGGAACTTCCGCACGCGACGGACGACGAGGACGCCGAGGCGATGACGATCATCTCGCGCGAGTTTCCGACGACCATCGCCGCCATGGTCGCTTGGCGCACGCCCGACGGCACGACGAGTTTCGTCGTCTATCGGCATCCCGACATTCCCGCCCACCGGGCGCGCGCCACCCTCAAGGACGTCATCGCCGAAGTGTCGGCGCAGAGCGTGGGTGCCGGCGTGCCGGTCGGCGACGGCAAGAACTGAAAACCGCCCCTCTCAAGGGCGGTCTTTTTATTCGACGATCCAGCTCTTCTTGAATTCCAGGAAGCGGTCTTCGAGGATGGCGGCGCGCATGCGTCGCATCAGGTCGAGCAGGAAATGCAGGTTGTGGATGGTGGCCAGGCGGAAATAAGCGATCTCTTCCGTCTTGAAGAGATGCCGCAGGTAGGCGCGGGTGTAGCGCTTGCAGGTCGAGCAGGCGCATTCCTCGTCGAGGGGGCGCTGGTCGCGCTCGAAGGCGGCGTTGCCGATCTCGATGCGGTACTTTTTCGCGCGGCCGGCGGCGCGGTTGAAGAGCGCGCCGTTCCGGGCGGTGCGCGTCGGCGAGACGCAGTCGAACATGTCGATGCCGGCTTCGACGACTTCGAAGAGGTCTTCCGGCGAGAGGCCGACGCCCATCGTGTAGCGCGCCTTGTCTTCCGGCATCAGGTCGCGGATCCAATCGAGGATCTCGCGCGTCTTGGCCATGTCGTACCCGACCGATTCGCCGCCGATGGCGAAGCCGTCGAACGGGCGCGAGGCGATGAATTCCGCCGAGGCACGACGCAGTTCCTCGTGGACGCCGCCCTGGACGATGCCGAAAAGCTGCTGCTTGAAGGCAGGCGCATCCTTCTTGTCCTCGAAGGCTTCGAGACAGCGATCGGCCCAGCGGTGCGTGCGCTCCATCGCGACGCGCGCCTCGTCGAGCGAGGCGGCGTCGGAGGTGCATTGGTCGAAGGCCATGATGATGTCGGCGCCGAGCTTCTGCTGGACGCGGATGGCCTCCTCCGGCGTGAAGCGATGCTTCGAGCCGTCGAGATGCGAGGTGAAGGTGACGCCGTCCTCGTCGATCTTCACGAGCGAACCGCTGCGGGACGTCGGCGCGGCCTTTACGTCCTCGCGCACCATTTTTTGGCCGAGCGAGAAGACCTGGTAGCCGCCGGAATCCGTCAGGATGGCGCGGTCCCACTTCTGGAACGCGTGGACGCCGCCGAGCGCTTGCACCGTATCCTCCCCCGGCCTCAGGTGCAGGTGGTAGGTGTTGTTCAGGATGATCTGAGCGCCCAGCGCTTCCATGTCGGCGGCGTCGAGCGCCTTCACCGTGGCCTGCGTGCCGACCGGCATGAAGACGGGCGTCTCCACGTCGCCGTGATCGGTATGCAAGACGCCCGCGCGGGCGCGCGAGTCCTTGCTGACATGCGTGAGGGTGAAGTCCTTGCTCATGACGCTCCATCATGGACGAAAAAACGCCCGCGGTCAAGCGGGCGTATCAGTCGCCCTTGAGGCGCTCGATCGTGCGGCGGATTTCCGCCTCGATCTCCTTCTTGGTGCGGCGGCGGCTTCCTTTCGCCATCTGCGAGAACCATTGCAGTTCCTGGTCGCGTTCCTCCCGTGTATCACGGGTGTACCAGACGGCGGCTTCACGCTCGGGCGCCCGGGGGTCGGCCCAGAGCATCAGGTCGGCCAAGGTCCGATCACGGGTGCGGATGACCTGTCGCGCGGCCGCTTCCACCCACCGCTGGCGGCAGGCGCGGACCTCGGCGGACGGGCCGATCCAGAAACGCGCTTCGCCGGGTACGGCGTGGCACGCGGCAGGAATCTCCGGCAGCGGCGCGGCGCGCGCCTTGCATTCGGCCATGAACACGCCGCCGACCCAACCGGCCACGAGACCACGGGCGAACGCGTCGAGGCGCGCGCCGATCTGCGAGACGTCGAGGGCGCCGATGGGGTTCCTGTACAGCCAGCGCAGGCGCTCCTCGTCGATCTCGGCCTCCTGATGGCCGGCGACGAGCAGGCGCCCCTCATCCGTGCGGACGATGAACGGCACGACGCCGAAGGACTGAGGGTTCGGACGGTCCGCGATTCCGACAATGAGCATGCGTTCCTCCTTCATGTGGAGCCTACCATCAGCCTAGCAAAGCCGTCGAATTTCACGCAGGAGGGTATGAAAAAACGTCCGCATGGCGGACGTTACTCGGAGTCTTCGGGGTTCGGGGCGTCGCAGACCATGTCGGACCAGCCGTCGATGAACGGATCCTTGGCGTGGTTCCAGGAGTAGAGCGAGAGAGAGCGTTCGCCGCCGGGCTGGATCTCGTCTCTGTCCAGGCGGACGACGAGCTTCTTGCCCTTCTTGGTGATGCCGACGAGCTGACCGGTGCAGGTCATCAGGAAGGGCGACGGGTTCATGACCGTGAAGGTGACCTGCCTGGGCGTCACTTCGACCCTGGCGAGCTTCTCCGCCGCCGCCGGGCTGGCGAAGGCCAGCGCGAGAGCCGCAGACGCGAACGCGATACGTCTCCTCATGAGATCCTCCTCGAATGGACTGGTCCGAGGTTCGCACGGAAACGTATGGTTGTCAACCCGCGCGCGTCGTATGCGGAAAACTCACCTTCCGAGAAGCCCTCGCCATCAATCGAGACGCGGCGGCTTCCGCGATCGCTTCCGTTCGCCGACGATGCGCTTCTCTTCGACGCGCTTGCGTTTTTGCGCGCGGCTGACCTTGGTCGGCTTGCGTTTCTTCTTCGGGATGAGCGCCGCCGCGACGAGCGCGTTCAGCCGCCGGATGGCCTCCTCCTTGTTCTGCAGCTGCGATCGTTCCGATTCCGCCGCCAACACGATCTCGTCTTCCTTGTTCAAATGCTTCCCCGCGAACGCGCGGATCAACGACTTCTGTTCGTCCGTAAACGCCACCGAAGCGCCGACGTTCCAACGTACCTGCGCCTTGCTCGAAACCTTATTCACGTTCTGCCCACCTGGGCCGGAAGAACGGGAGAAGTCGAGACGGAGTTCGGATTCGGGGATGGTGGGCATGTCCATAGTGATTTCAGTGTACCAAAAACTCCCCTTTCGGGGAGTTTTTGTTCGGGCTTTCGCCCCTGGTGCGGAACCGAAATCGCCATGAGTAAAATCTACCCTATTTTCCGCATGCTTGTCAACGCGGGCATGGACGCAGGGGGAATCGAACCCCAAAGCCGGAATGGCGATTTCGGCCGCTCCACCAGGAAGCGCTGCGCCCACGCGCAGGGGTCCTAGCAAATGGGCGATATTTTACGCAATAGGTCTGCGGCCGCCTGTCCCTTGGGTGTCCAGACCCAATCTTGTTCATACTTCAAGAGTGCCTCAATAAAAGGCAGACCCGACTGATTCAAAATTCCTTTAAATTCCTCCATAATTTTAGGCTCTCCTTAAATCAACGGCCTCCCCGTCATATCCTGCGGTTGCGGAATCCCCATGATGCGCAGGACCGTCGGAGTGACGTCCGAAAGCATACCGACGGGCGGGCTGAGGCTCAAATCCCCTCCCACCATTTCCTGCGCTTCGCCGGCCATGCCTTCGAACTGCTTGCCGATGACGATGAGCGGGACGGGGTAGGTCGAGTGTTCCTTGTCGATGGAGCCGGTCTGGAGGTTCACGACTTCTTCGGCGTTGCCGTGGTCGGCGGTGACGACCATGGCGCCGTCCTTGGCGAGCACGGCGTCAGCGATCTTGCCGATGCACTCGTCCACGACCTCGGCGGCCTTGATGGTCGCGGCGAGGTTGCCGGTGTGGCCCACCATGTCGCCGTTGGCGAAGTTCACGGCGATCAGGTCATACGTGCCGGCGTCGATCTCCTTCAGGATGCGGTCGGTGAGCTCGCGCGCGGACATCTCCGGCTGCTGGTCGTACGAGGCGACCTTCGGCGACGGCACGATGGCGCGGTCCTCGCCCGGATATGGGTCTTCCTTCATGCCGTTCAGGAAGAAGGTGACGTGCGCGTACTTCTCCGTCTCGGCGATGTGGAGCTGCTTCATGCCCGCGTCGGAAACGACTTTGGCGAGGCAGGTGGAGATGGGCTGGGGCGGGAAGGCGACGTCGGCGGGCAGGTCTTTCTCGAATTCCGTCATCGTCACGAACTTCAGGTTCCTCATGTACGTCCGCTCGAACTTGTCGAAGCTCGGCAAGACGAAAGCCTTCGTCAGCTCGCGCGCGCGGTCAGGGCGGAAATTGAAGAAGATGACGGCGTCGCCATCCTTGATGGTGCCGACGGGCTGGCCGCCTTCGGTGATGACGGTCGGCACGAACTCCTCGTCATACACTTTGGCGTCGTACGAGGCCTTGATGGCGGCGATGGGATCAGTGGCGGTCGCGTCGGCCTTGCCGTCGACCATGGCGCGATACGCCTTCTCGACGCGGTCCCAGCGGTTGTCGCGGTCCATGGCGAAGAAGCGGCCGGAGAGCGTGGCGACCTTGCCGAGGCCGTTCTGTTTCATCCGGTCCATCGCGCGGCCGACGAAGTCGATGCCGGCGTTGAAGGTCGTGTCGCGTCCGTCGAGGATGGCGTGCAGGAAGAGATCCTTCACGCCGCCGGCCTTGGCCATGTCAAGCAGCGCGTTCAGGTGCTCCATGGCGGCGTGGACGTTGCCGATGGAGGTGAGGCCGACGAGATGCACCTTGCCGCCGCTCAGCTGAGCGTGCTCGAGCGCCTTCATCAGCACGCGGTTCTTCGCGAACTCGCCGCTCTGTATGGAGCGGTTGATGCGCGGGAGGCTCTGGTAGTAGACCTTGCCGGCGCCGATGGTGAGGTGGCCCACTTCGGAGTTGCCCATCTCGCCCCACATCAGCCCGACCTCTTCGCCGGACGAGAGGACGGTCATCGCCGGATACTTGGCTGCGAATTCGCGGAAGCGCGGCGTGTTCGCCAAGGTCAGCGCGTTGCCCTGGTCGGGCGGCGCGACGCCCCAGCCGTCGAGAATGGCGAGTACGATAGGTTTTCCTGGCATAGTCCCCTTATCGTAGGCCGAAATGCGGGTTTTTTCAAGCTTAGTCTCTAGAATTTAACGCAACGAGTTTGTTAAACGCCTGTTCCGGTTTCTTCCAGTTCAGCGTCATTCTCGGGCGGCCGTTCAGGAGCCGTTGGACCTTCTTGATTTCCCTTGCGGTGACGGTGGTGAAGTCCGTGCCTTTCGGGAAGAACTGCCGGATGAGGCCGTTGGTGTTCTCGTTCGTGCCTCGTTCCCACGGACTACCGGGGTGGGCGAAGTAGACCTGGATACCGGTGTCGACGGTGAACTGCTTGTGGCCGCTCATCTCCATGCCCTGGTCGTAGGTCAGGGTCCTGGCGAGCTCTTTCGGGAGTCTCCGCATCTCCCGCGCGTACGCCTTCCGGACCGAGACGGCATCCTTGGCTTTGAGCGGCACCAGGATAGCGTAGCGTGTCGTCCGTTCGACGAGCGTCCCGATTGCCGAGCGCTTGTGCTTCCCGATGATCAGGTCGCCTTCCCAATGCCCAGGCACGATCCGGTCCGCGACCTCCTTCGGACGCTCTTCGATGGACAGCATGTCCGCGATTTTGCCTCGTTTCTCGAGCCCGGTCCCTTTCAAGCGCTTTCCCTTCCGACGGTACTTGTGTTCCCGCCGCAGGCCCTGGATGAGGCTCTTTTTCAGGCTCCCGCGAGGCAGGACATATATGTAGCGGTAGACCGTCTCGTGCGAGATGCGCATATCTTCATCGTCAGGATACTCCTCACGGAGAGCCCTGGCGATCTGAGCCGGCGACCAACAGACTCCGAGCTTCGCATGGACGTACGCCTTGAGTCCGGGATTCGCCGTGAGTTTCGTCCTGCCTCGCCTCCTGCCTGCTGCCAGGCTCGCCGCCCGGCCCGAGGCCGTCGCCGCCCGGTACCCGCGCCAGCCAGCGCCGTGCCGCATGACCTCTCTGGATACGGTGCTGGCGCTCCGTCCGAGTCCGGCGGCGATGCGCCGGACAGCCATGCCGCAGGCGAGCCCGCGGCTGATCTCCTCTCGATCCTCGAATGAGAGCCGGCGGTACATGATTGGCATACCCTTTCATCATACCGTTGCGCTAGATTGTTGAGGCTAAGATTACTAATCCTGATCGAGATCGTAAAAGCAGGACGGGAAAAATTTTATCTATCAGAATTTTTTAAAGGCGAATACTGGGACGTCGATGACATTGTGAGCGAAGTCATGGATACCAATGACTATGACGGTATATCGGACATGGTATTAGGGCAGATCAAGTTCATCATAGAAGACTTAAGGATCGGAAAAATTGTTTCTGTTGGTATTGATAACATGGAGGGCGCCCTTAGCTCATTGGCAGAAAAAATTCATAAGATTATTCCCAGCGAAAATCCGCACACCAACATGTTCGATATTTACGGCATGATGATGTCGGATTACGCAGAGCTTTATTGCGAGGCCAAGGCTGAAAGAAACAGGCAGATTGAGAAGGACCCCAGTGGTTGGTTTAAACGTCCGCCGGCAGAAATTGTTGGGCTGCCTATAAATTTTGACCCGTCAATATACTTCGAAAAACTAAAAACAGTAATTATCGAAACCCCGGAAAGGATAGTGATCCACGCGGTTTTTAATGCGGAGCGCGTCGCGGAAATCGAGGCGGAGATTTCTCGATATATGGCTGCCTTCGCTGACGACCTGAGCGATACTTCGCCCTACAGGAAAAGTGATATCTATTTCACGAAGCAGATTGAAAACTTTTTTGGGTATATTACAAAGTTGCCCGTGGTTGGCAACACGATCCACGTACCATTTGAAATTCTTAAGGAGCGCGGATTCGAGGCTGTTAAAATCCTCTGCTACCTGCAAATGAAAAAGGCCATCTCTCTAAAATGGTCGGATGGCGACTCTTGGCGCGTTTCTTTTGCCAGAACGCCAATAACAATTTCGCATCTTTTAGGCGAAACGAATGGCGTGATAGATCCGACGCCGATCCCCCTTAAGACAAACTTAAGTTTTGCATACGAAAAAGGCGAACTGATAATTGGCGACTACGGCGTTAAAATACGGGGTGTAGATCAAAAGGAACTCCTCAGGATTATTTTTGCCGATCCAGCAGGTCCAACACGTCAGTGGTTTTTTTCGGAAATCGCGGAGGAGTACGATCACGCAGACAACATCGGAAATAAGAAGTTTTACAATGCGGCCTATCAAGTAAATAAGAAAATTGCCGAAAAGACCCCTATTAAGGATTTCTTGATAACCACCAACCAGACGGTGGACATCAATCCGAAATACCATCCCAAGCCCTAAGGCAACTTAAGCGGCTCAGCATATAGCCTGAGGACATAAGCCTCAGGCTTTTGTTATGGAGCAGGACGACGTACGCGGTGTGCCTGCGCAGACCGCGACGGAACAACCCGTCGGCGATATCGATAGCGAGCGCAACCTCGTGGGCGTCTTCGCCGTCCTTCTTGCTGTAGAAAAGCGGCTTCAGAAACAAGGCCTGAATGATTTACCCCCGGTATGATCGACACTATTATCCTGAAAATCCCTTCGCACCAATGGAGTCTTCCAGACACGCAGGCAGCTGACATTGGACGCTGGAGCCTACAAGGACGTAATGGCGGCTTTGAAAGACGAGTGAATAACCCGACTGCCAAGGATAAAGCGTCGGGTGACTACTTCCCACGGCTGACCGCCATTAAGCAGGGCGCTCGGTTGACTGGCAAGTTCCTCAAGATCGAGTTCTCGGCGCCGAAGCTCCTGTACGGCAATAACGTCGATGAGTTGACCGGGGGAGATTTTCAGGCGGTCGTTGCCGCTCTTAAGAACAGGTTAATCCGGATGGGCGTATTCGTCCTCACAGATTTTCTTGAAGAGGCTGAGGTAACGGCCTTTCATCCATCAAAAAATGTACTCCTGTCGGACGGTTATACGGCTTCATACATCATTAGCGATCTCGCGAGGATTGGACTCCCTCGACGTCTAGACATGGCAAAGGTCACTTTCACGAACGATGGCAAGAGCCTGCAATTCTATTCCGCCGCGCACTCGGTCGTTTTCTACGACAAGGTCGCCGATCTTAATAGGACGAAAGGGAGGGCGATCGACAAGGACCAGACGACCCGGCAAGGATCCTTGTTCGATGCTCCCGGCTCCGTGACGCGTCCACCAGAGATTCTAAGAATGGAGGTGAGGCTATCCAAAAAACAAAAAATGAATGCGGTGCTTGCTAGACTCGGGCACAAGCAAGACCCGACTTTCCGAGAGCTGTTTAACACCGGGCTCTGTCGGTCTCTCTTAAAAAACTACTGGGAGGAATACGCGGGCAATGGGTATGCATTTATCCTCGATCAAGCAGGCTCCCCCCAAGCGACTCTAAAGACTCTGTTTCAGCAAGGGATAAAACCAAAAGAGGCTGTTTACCTCCTTGGCTTGTTCACGGCCTGTCGGGACTCACCCGGTGTTATTGGACTAAGGACGATATTGGGGGTTCATTCCACAACGAGGCAGTGGCCAAGAATGCGCAAGGACATCAATCGCCTGAACGCGCTATGTCAGAACCCAAGCGCGTCTCTCCGGGGTTGGCGAAAGCAGATTGAGGATGGCATTGACACCATGATTCCTTATCGGTTATCGAAGGCGCTTAAGAGAAACGAGTCAGCTGATAAGGCTTAAGATAAATGCACTGTATGCCCACTATTAACGCCAAGAAACTGAAGAAGCCCGGCGCCGCAGAACACCTCCTCAGCGGGATGAGTCGTATATTCGTGGAGCATTATAAAATGATGCTTTCTGAACGAATTAAAGAGGGAATTAAGGCCAGAAAGCGGCGCCTTTGCTTGTAAAGGATAGTAAAGTATAATCCTGGCATCAAACCCATGGGCAATTCCGAGTTTTACACAGCGCTTGAGCTGGCCGAAAAGCTCAAACTGAACGTGATGACGATCTACCGCTATATCAAGGCAGGTAAGCTTAGTGCCTACAAGGTCGGAAAGGAGTTCCGGATTGACCAGATGGAATTCGAGCGCTTCCTGAATGCATCGAAGACATAGCATATGAGCCCGGAACGCATCATCAGCAACAAGCCCGACAACAACCTCTTCCAGGCCCTATCACGGGCTATTGATTCCGATACGACCGGGGTCGATATCGAGGTCGGTTACTTTTACCTATGCGGGTTCGAGTTGCTTGCTCAAAAGCTTAAGGATATTCCCACGCGTATCCTGGTCGGATCGTATATCGACCCAGATGCGATCCCGGACCTCATCATCGAATCCACAAAAAAACCGTCCATATCCCTGGAGGCCTTCCAGCCCCGGGTCACGCCGTCCTCGAAATCCAAACGGGTCGAGGCTTTGGCCGAAGGTATCAAAAAACTTGCGAACCAGACATCGATTTTTGACGCCCCCGAAGCGCAAGCCGCCTACCGCATTCTGGAGGAGAAGCTCGAGAATGGCACGCTCGAAATTAAAATGACCGAGCAGCACGCTCACGGGAAGTACTACATCGTGCATCGTGAGCCGCACGGCGTCGTCTATATGGGCTCAAGCAACTTCACCTACAACGGGCTGCTCGGCCAGCAGGAAGTAAACGAAGTGCTGGATGGCCCCGAAAAGTATTCGGAGTACAAAAGCCACTTCGATGAGCGTTGGGCTGATGCCAGGAACATCGCGGTACAGGAAAAGGGAAAGTCGGACATGTTCTTGAACAAGATCAAGAACGAGCTTTGGATGAACGTCGTGCCAAGCCCGTACGCAATGTACGTTCGCCTGCTGCACGAAATCTTTGGGAGCGAAGCGAGCGGCGAGATCGTAACCCCCGGTACGGCTACACGAGGCCAGTACAGCGACTTTTCATATCAGCTCGACGCCGTCCGCATGGCGCTTACCAGGCTCAAGAACTTTGACGGTGCGATTATCGCGGACGTGGTCGGTCTGGGTAAAAGCGTTATTGCCAGCGCTGTTGCAGCGAATCTCCCTGACCTCAAGCCAGTCATCATCGCCCCGCCGCACCTTGTCCCGATGTGGGAGGACTACGCCGAGGAATTTCGGTTGTCCGGCCCGCGCGTATATAGCACAGGGAAGATCGAGGAGGCCTACAAGCGGTTCCAAAACTCTCGAGATCCGATCCTTCTAATTTTGGATGAAGCTCACCGCTACCGGAACGAAGAAACGCAGGATTACCAGATGTTGCACCAGCTTGCTCGCAGCCATGCCGACAACAAGGTACTCGTGCTTTCGGCTACGCCATTCAACAACGATCCGAAAGACATTTTCGCCCTTATCAAACTATTCCAAACCCCTGGTGCGGCGACGCTGCGTACGGTCGATAACCTTTCGGTAAAGTTCATGGAGCTTGAAAAGCAGTATAAGAACCTGCGCCGCAAGCTTTCCGCCGGGATCAAAGACTCCGCTGAGCAGGCAGGGCTAGACGTCGAACGAGACTCCATAGCAACGGAGCTACGTCGTCTGATCGAGCCGCTCATCATCCGCCGGTCTCGTATCGACCTGACCACCATCAAGCGCTATCGCGACGACCTCCAGAGCCAGGGTGTACAGTTCGCTAAGATGGCGAACCCCGTGCTCCGTGAGTACGAATTGGGGGAGCTGTCCGATCTGTACGTCGAGACGATCAACCGAATCGAACCGGACTCGGAAAACAAGGAGGGGCTTACCGGGGCTCGTTACATGCCGACAACCTACGCCAAAGATGTGGAGGACTTCATTGCGAAGTACCCCGAACTTGAGGACATCCGAACCGCACAAAAGAACGTTGCATCTTTCATGCGCAAGTTGCTCGTCATGCGCTTTGAGAGCTCGCGCGTCGCCTTCAAGAGCACACTCGGTAACGTCATCGCTTCTCACGATCGTATTTTGGAGTGGGCGACCAAGAAACAGAAGGTCCCCATCTCAAAGAAGGCATTCATCCCTTCGCCTGATGACGTGCCCGAGGAGGATTCAGAGGAGTCTCTGGAATTCGAGGCCAAAACCGAGGAAGAGCCTTCCAAGAACAGCAAAATCGCGTACATCGACCTGAAGGACCTTGAGGATTCGTTCGTCGTTGACGTTACGCACGACCGGGACGCACTTCAGAACCTCTACGACCAGTGGTTTGGTGCGACCTCTCCGTTTGCGAAAGTGGCCGATCCGAAGCTGGAGCGTCTGCTGAGCGACGTGAAAGAGCACCTTAAACAAGACCCGGAAAGGAAGATCGTTATCTTCAGCATGTACGCAGACACGGTCAATTATGTCGGTGAGAGCCTTGTGGCAGCCGGGATACCAACGTTCGTTTACACTTCGGCAAATTCAAAATCGGATCGCGTAAAAGTTAAGGAAAACTTTGACGCCGGCCTGCTGCCGGAAAATCAGAAGGACGACTTCAAGCTGCTCGTGGCGACGGATGCGCTCAGTGAAGGTATCAACTTGCATCGGGCCGGAAGGGTCATCAACTTCGACATTCCCTACAACCCTACGCGCGTCGTGCAGCGCGTAGGCCGCATAAACCGCATCAGCAAAAAAGTCTTCGACGAGCTCTTCATCGACAACTACTTCCCCACGGATCTGGGGGAGGCTGAAGTGAACGTTCGAGGCATTTCAACCCTGAAGATGAAAATCTTCAATTCTGTCGTCGGCAGTGACTCACGCACGCTTACTGCGGACGAAGACCCCGTCTCTTTCTTCAAGGACGAGTTCGAACGCGCCACATCGGAAGAGATGAGCTGGGATGCTCCGCACCGCGAGGCTTACGACATCGCCAAGCGCAATGATTCCGTAATGACCGAAGCTGAACAACTACCGATGCGCGCGCGCCTTATACGCGTCGGCCGGGAGCAGAATTGCACTGTCGGGGTTGGCATGAAAGGCGAGAACATCATCTGCGCAATTGAACTCGGAAAGTCAGCGCGACTGGTCAACACGGAGGATGCGCTCCGGCTCTTCGTTGCGGCCACGGACGAAAAGGGGCAGGGGGCTGACAGCGAGTTCGAGGAGGTCTTCGAGCTCATCAAGGCACGACTGTTCGAACAGCCGCCGGTTGCGCAGATGTCTGGCAATCGGACCGAAGCGGTCCGGGCGCTCCGGAGCATCAAAGATGAGACGCAGTTCAGTAACTACTGCGACGACCTAATACAGGTCATTAGCGACCTTGACGACCTCTCTGACGGACAACTCAAAGCAATCATCAAGGAGTCGAAGAACACCAGTCTGTCGGCCGACGATCTCGCTGCGCGGATCATGACTATTGCTCCTGAACGGCAGGTTGGGGTCAGTCTGGAACGACAGGGCAAGGAACAGCGGGCATCCAGCGTACTGTTGTTCACCCAAGAGCACCGCGTATGAGCAATCTACTCCAAGACAAATATTCTAGGGAGGCGTTCACGAAGTACGTGAGCGAGTATCTTCCTGGTTTTAGGCCCACCGATTCACGGGTCGAGGCACGACGCGGCTTCTCTACCGTGAAGCAAATCGGTGAGTCGGCAAAACTGGACCTCGCGGTCTTCGAGGTTACCCCAGAATCCTCCATTCATGCTCGAATGGAAGTTTCCAAGTACACCTATGCGCTCCTCAAAACCCACCCTCGAGCACATGCCCTTCTTGCTTATCACACCGCCGATACTGACGAGTGGCGGCTGTCGTTAATCACAACGCAAGTCACTCGCACAGCTGAAGGTATCAAGGAAGCCGTATCAAACCCTCGTCGTTTTTCGTACGTCTTAGGACCAAAGGCGAAGGTGAACACACCGACCAAGTACCTAGTCTCCAAGGGTCATATTATAGATTTAAAAGATCTGAAGGAGCGCTTCTCGCTCGAAGTGGTGAACAAGGACTTCTATCACGAGATTTCCAACCTCTTCTCCAAACTGACCGGTGGCACCCACACGAATGGGAAGGTCAAAAAAGAGTACGTTGCTCAACTCCACCTGCCTTCAGTCCCGGAAGGCGATCAGAGGAATCTGGAGTTTGCCGTGCGCTTGATCGGTCGCGTCATCTTCTGCTGGTTCCTCCGCGAAAAACGAAGCGAGGCTGGGAAGTCTCTAATGCCCCAGGAGCTTCTTTCGTACACGGCAGTTAATACAAACGCCGAATACTATCACTCGATACTCGAGCCCATATTTTTCGAGGTCTTAAACAAGCACACCAACAGCCGCAAAACAGATTTTACAGCTGAACCGTTCTCTTCGGTTCCGTACTTGAACGGCGGTCTGTTCACTCCCGGTACTGACGACTACTTTAGCTACAGCGAGACACGCCAGTCAGCAAACCGAAGCAATCTGATCGTCCCAGACGCGTGGATGAAGGAATTCTTCTCATTCCTCGAAACGTACAACTTCACCATTGATGAAAACGTTAGCTTTGATGAAGAGCTGTCCATCGACCCGGAAATGTTGGGGAGAATCTTCGAGAACCTTCTGGCGGAGATCAACCCGGAAACCAAGGAATCGGCTCGTACCAGCACAGGTAGTTTCTACACCCGACGAGAGATTGTCGATCACATGGTCGACAAGAGCCTTCATGTCTATCTGACAGAAAAAACCGGCATAGCCCCCGATAAGGCAAGTGCGATTATTAGCTATGACCTCTCCGATGATGAAGAGTACGTAGTCAGCGATGGCGAACGCCAAAGCATCGTCGACGCCCTTGAGCACCTTAAGCTGTTGGATCCGGCGTGCGGCTCAGGAGCCTTCCCAATAGGTGCGCTGCAAAAAATCGTATTCATTTTGCAGCAGATCGATCCGGACGCCCAGCTGTGGTTTAAAAAACAGTTTGCCAATGCCTCGCCGGAATTGCGCCGTGTCATCGAGCGTGAATTTTCCCATAGCAACTTCAACTATATTCGTAAGCTCGGGGTCATCCGAGAAAATATCTACGGCATCGATATCCAGCCGATTGCGACGGAGATTGCTCGCCTCCGTTGTTTCTTGACGCTTATTGTCGATGAACGAATCGACGACGCGCTTGAGAATCGCGGCATCGAACCCTTGCCCAACCTAGACTTCAAGTTCGTCACTGCCAACAGCCTGATCGGGTTGCCGAGCGCCGGAGGCCCGACGCTGTTCAAGGACCTAGCTGGAATCACGCAGCTGAAGGAAATCAGGAATCAGTTCTTCAATTCAACCAATTCGGAACGTCACCAACTGAAGGATGAGTTCAAGGAGGTTCAAAAGCAGATGCTTCTCCGGACCATTCAACTAAAGGGATCGGATGACACGACCCAGCTCTTGTCTACATGGGACCCCTTCAGCAACAAACTCACATCGTGGTTCGATCCAGAATGGATGTTCGGTGTCGAAGACAAATTTGATTTAGTAATTGGGAACCCCCCGTACGTTAAAAAGGAGCATCTCGATGAGCAGACTATTGAAAACCTGGAAAAGACATATGTCGAGACCGTAAAGGGTAAAGAAAAACACTGGTCTGATGACCTCTACGTCCACTTCATTTTTAGGGGATTGGAGCTGGTAAAGCCGAACGGAATCTTGACCTACATCACCAACGATAGCTTTGTTGGCCTTGCAAGCAAGGAGCGAGTGAGAACGCTAATGTTCAACAACGAGCTCAAGGAGCTCATCCGCTGCCCCAGCGAAACATTCGAGGCGACAATCTACACTGCCGTATTCAGTCTCCAGAAAAAACCGTCCGCAACGCAATCGTACCTTACGGGCTTCTTCGACTATCCTACATTCGAGTATCGACCGCTTGGCCCCGTAACTTATGGGCTCGCCTTGGCCATGCCGGGGAAACGGCTGATGTATGCCAGCCCTTTCACCGAGCTTTACCAGAAACTTCTTCGAGATAAGCGCGTTAAGGACTATCTCGAGATCCTAGACACAGGAATTGATTCGGGAAACGTCCGGAAAAAACTGTTTTTTGCTGAGAACTTCAACGGGAAGCTCGATAGGTTGATTCAGGGACGCCAGATGAATCGTTGGGGCATCTATTGGGATGCGCCGAATGCTAAGTATAAGTACTGCGACATTCACTATTCCCCCCAAGCAGTTAAGGGTATTGGACGAGGAGGAAAACAGAGTAAACATGATGAGACCTGGAACTTTCGAGGTGACATTGAAAACCACCATCAACCCGAAAGACTCCTGTTGAGGCAAACCGAGGATGACCTCGTTGTTGCCTACCACAACGAAGTTCGCGACGGCCGTTTCTACACAGACAACACGCTCTTCACGATTCTCCCCAAAGACAAATCAGTATCGCTGAAATACGCGATGGCCGTACTCAATAGTCGCTTGCTCAATACGATTTACCACCTGCTTTCACAGGAGGAGGGCAAGACTCTGGCCCAGGTCAAGGTAAGGCTTGTGGATGAATTGCCGTTCCGGATCGGTGAGCAAGAAAATATCGAGTCTATCGTTGAGAAAATCCTTGAGCTCTCCATGTCTGAAGGGTATTTAGACGATACCAATAAGCAAGAGAAAGTACGTGAATACGAAAACAAGATAGATCAACTCGTGTATAAGATTTACGAACTTAATCCCGGTGAAATAGGGCTGGTTGAAAATACATAGGCAACGACAGTATATGAACGCCGTAATCCTCGCCCGCGTCTCGACAGAAGAACAGAAGGAGGCGGGCAACTCTCTACCCGCACAACAGGCGCGTCTTCAGAGTTACATCAACGGCACGCCTGGGCTGACCTTGGTAAAGGAGTTCATCTTCGACGAGTCCGCATACAAAGAACACCGTAAGGAGTTTGAAAAGGTCATCGATTTTATCGAATCGCAAAAAGGAGGCGCGGCACTCTGCTGCGACAAGGTCGATCGTCTCAGCCGTGATTTCCTTGTCGGCCTTCCCGCTCTTGAACGCCTACGCCGAGACGGGCAGATTGAGCTGCACTTCCCATCGGACAACCTAATCCTCCGCAAAGACTCTCCAGCCACCGACCTTTTTCACTTCAATATCAACGTCAGCCTCGCGCAGTATTATTCGAATGCCATCAGCGACAATGTGCGTCGGAGCTTCGAGCAGAAGCGCCGCCGCGGCGAATGGACCGGCCGGGCACCGCTCGGTTACATGCATGTCAAAGGAGAGACTCTGCCCAGCGATATCGTCCCTGACCCGGATACCGCCCCTTTCGTAATTCGGCTATTCGAGCTGTATGCGACCGGGCAAGAATCGACCAGGACGATCCAGGCGAAGGCTCATGAGATGGGTCTACGCGGCCGGAGTGGGCGGCGACTGTCTTCTAGCATGACCGATTATCTGTTGAATAACCCGTTCTACTATGGAGAGGCGCGAGTCAACGAACTGACGTACCACCATAAATACGCACCCCTAATCTCAAGGGAACTTTTCGAGAAGTGCCAAGAAGTTAGGCGCGGCTGGGGTAAGAAGCCTTTCAAGTACGCATCAAAGTCTTTCGTGTTCCGGGGCCTGATTCGTTGCGGACGGTGCGGCTGCGCCCTCAGTCCCGAAATCAAGAAGGGGAAGTACGTCTACTACAGCTGTACGAACGCCCGGAAGGCCGTCTGCGACACAAAGGTCTATATCCCCGAAAAGGACCTGCTGAAGCCCGTACGGGGCGTTCTGGAGGCTTTGGCGCATATTCCGCAGGAGGACATAGATAATCTCGTGGAGGCGCTGAAGAAGGCCCACAAATCCAAGACCCTCTATCACGAGCAGCAGATTCGGCGTCTTCATACCGAATATACCGAAGTTCAGACCCGGCTCGACCGTCTGCTGGATCTCATGATCGACGGTAGTATTACTAAGCCCGACCATGACAAAAATCTGAAACAGCTCAAGGGTCGGCAGTACGACCTCGGCCTCCAGTTGGAAGAGTATACGAAGGCCGATGAAAACTACGCTGTGACCGCCGCTACAGTGTTAAACCTCGCTAAGAACGCCCTGAAACTTTTCGATTTTTCCGAAGTTGATGAAAAGCGTGAGATCCTCGGATTCCTCCTTCAGAACTGTGTTTTGGTCGGCAAGGAACTGAAGTTTGACCTCAAGAAACCCTTTGATTCTATTGCTGTAGCCGCTCAGAAGGCCTCTTCCCTTAAAACGGAAAACAGCGCTTTAGGCGCTGCTTGTCCGACATGGCTCGGGGACCTGGATTCGAACCAAGATAAACAGATTCAGAGTCTGTTGTCCTACCATTAGACGATCCCCGAACGGCATGGGCAGGATAGCCCGTCTTCAGCATCGCGTCAACTCGTTCCCCCCAGCCCAATCCGCACGGACTCGCTGACCGCGGCGACGGATTGAAACGTCAACCTGTCCCTTTGGTACCAGGTACTGTGACTTTTGCACGCAAAGAAAAACCGACCGGAATGGGTCGGCTAACCGTTCTTGAGATACGTTCCGAGCGGCCGACCGCCGATGGTCGGCGTACCGCCGAGTTGACGGATGATGCCGATGTGCCGCGAGTCGGCGCCGCGGCAATACTGGCAGCGGTTGCCGAGCGCGGTCGCGCGCACGTTCTTCGTGCGGCCACAGATGCTGCAGGGCTTCTCCTTCCGCTTCAGCACCGGCACGCAGTTGCGATCCGTTTCGATCCGCCCCTTCTTCCAGTCCTTCTCGTCGACCAGCCCTGCGATGTTGCCGTGGCGGAGGCATCGCCGACGAAGCGTGTCGTAGATCAAGCCGGTCTGGGCGTCGACGAAGAAATCCGTGATGTCCCCCGCGCGGACGTAGACGTAGCGCCTCGCACCCTTCTTGATGTCGTAGCGGTACATGTCCGGATTGCGTTTCGGCGTCTGACGCTCCCTATCGAACTCGCCGGGATACTTCTTGGCGAGCGCGATGAACTTCTCGATGTTCGCGAGCACATTCGGGTCAATCTGCATGATGGCCTCCTGGGCGGAGGTTACCGATGACGATGTCAAGCGTCAAGGATGTGTACTAGACGGATACATGGGTAACAACTTCTCGTGGCGGTAGATGAAATTGA